>Ga0111175_1009_pt1 | contig 45432 bp, 32 predicted proteins | sample DeeMarSWOR324_28_FD_80228 | JGI IMG/M metagenome (GOLD analysis project Ga0111175, IMG submission 80228) | Bacteroides sp. SM23_62
TTTGCTTACACCATGTTCTATTTCCAGCCTGCAGTGCTCTTGTTGTTGCTATATTATCTTGTAGTGAGTATTCGTAGGGTATTCAGCAGCAAAAAGAATGAGGTGATATACCTGGTTGCCATCCTTGTGCTTATGGCGGCATTCATCAATGATATGTGGATAGCCAATTCCCAAACGGCCATTTCCAACGATTATACCATGCATTTTGCAATTATGGTCTTTGTTTTCCTCCATGCTGCCATGATCATCAGGAACTGGATAAGGGCTTACAAGGAAAGAGGAAAACTGATGAAAGATATTGAATACATAAACAGGAACCTGGAAAGCCTGATCGAGGAACGTACCAGGGAACTGAACATGCGTAACCAGGAAATTCAACAGAAGAACGAAAATATTGAAGCTCAGAACAAGGAATTGAAAGAGGCGCTGGATTTCAAGAACAAGGTTTTTTCAATCATTGCACATGATCTGAAAAGTCCTGTTGCCAGCCTTGTACAGAATTCAGTGCTGCTGGATTGTGACCTGGAAGAAGACAAGCGCACCCAATTGTTTTCATCATTCCGGGAATTGAGCAGTGCTGCACTGAATTTGATAGACAACCTCTTGTATTGGGGACGCAGCCAGGGAGAACAGGTGAATTTTAACCCGGAAAGTATTGATATAAAACCTATAATCGAAGAAGTGTATGCCCTGTATAAGGAAATGGCAGGACAGAAATCGATTACCCTTGAAGCTGCCTATGAAGGAGGGACAACTGCTTTTGCTGATAAGGAACTCATGGAAATCATCATCAGGAATCTTGTTTCAAATGCTATCAAATTCACAAATGGGGGAGGAAATGTCCGGATCACCGTTACAAAAGACCCGGAAAATGAGCATCTTTTGCTGCTCATGGTAAAGGATAATGGGATAGGTATCCCTGAGAATCGGCTCAAAGACCTGCTAGGTAATAATGAAATGATAAGTACTGTGGGAACTGCCAGGGAGAAAGGTACAGGACTCGGCTTACGCCTCTGTTATGAACTGGTCAAATTACATAATGGTAAATTCCGCATCGAAAGCATAAAAGGCCAAGGCACAACTGTTTATATAAGCCTGCCAACTTAATTTTCTAATGCTGGGTAAGGGTATTTCTTCTTTCGGGTGTATTATAGGTACAGTTCAACAATATATCATCACCTGAAAAAGGTTTAACGAGGGAGCCGTCTCATAAAAAACTGAGACGGCTTCTCTCATTCTTTGTGAGGATAATACAACATCGCTACGAATTCCGCTTCGCGAAACACGCCAGGCTCCTTATGCATTGCCATCATTAAGCAAGTCAAAATCAATGATAAATTGGTTATCCTTCCATTCAGTGATATCGATGAAAGTAATCAGACAGTTTTTAGTATTGATCAGGCTGGAACCTGTCATGAAAGCAACGCGGATATCGCCATTCCTTTCCTGATAGCTGAATTCATAGTTTGTTGGAACTGCATCGGGATTACTCATCAATAAATGATGGTACTTTCTCAATACCGATTGATCCTTATTATCCAGCAGGTCCACCAGGCGCATTTTACCTTCGACTTCGCTGCGTCTATAACCCAATAATCGTTTGAATTCAGAATTCACCATCAGGATGGTGGTGTCGGGTTTTATGGTAACGGTAGCTGCGCCGGTATTTTCAAAGATCTTCTCATATAATTGTTCGGTCCTTTTTAATGATTTTTCGCTCTGCTTTCTTTCCAGTGAAAAACTGATGATATCCGCAGCAATTTTCATGATCTCAACATTCTCCTCAGAATGATCGGACTGCGATTGTATATACTCAATCCCGATAAATCCTTCCAGCTTATTCCCGATCTTTAAGGGATAGGCAAACAGGGATTTGACTCCCTGTTCTGTTAGTGTCTTTTTCTCATTCAGGGCTGCCCGGGGCAGTTTGCCCACGTCCCTGATAAAGATGGTCTCTGTATTGTTGAGCTGATTAACGAGCCATCCATAATTATCCAGTGCAAAGGAGGTGATTGAACCGGGAATCAAAGTGGTACCCGGAATTTTCCATTCATGGGTAATATGGGCCAGTTTTGCTTTATGGTGGATACGGTAAATATATACTTTATCCGCACCGGCCATTTTCCCGATGTCAGCCAATGATTGATGAAGGGACTGGTCCAGGATAAAATCGCCGATGAAATAAGATGAGATCCTGGCCAGGATCTTATGTTACTCCAGCAAACTGGATTTATGATGAGGGCTCAATTTTCAGCGGGATTTTTATGATACCTTTCAGGTCATTGCCAAGGTCATAAATTGCTTCATCATCAACGTCATAAACCCAGATGATTTCATAACTGTAGCCACTGAGATAAGACTTCTCAAGAATGGTGAGAATGTTGGTCAGATACTTCTTGGACCCACTGTTTACGTAGTCAAGATGAATGCGGACTACCGTATGCTTTGCTGGCTTCCGGATATATTCCATACAAGCCTCTACCACCGGTTCATAAAACTCGAATGAATCTTCTGGAATAGACCTTCCATGAATAATTATTTCACCTTTGTCGATAAGGATATAAGGGGTGATTTTGGTAACATCTATCTGGAATGCCATTTTTGCGTTTTTTACCTGACTAATATTAAACCAATCCATGCATGATCAATGACAATATTCCTTAGCGTGAAGTAAATAAAGTATTATCTTCTTCAAATTCGAACAGGGTCGGATAATCCTGCAGAATAGTAGCCATGATGGATTCACGCATGAATTTGGATTTGTTCTTAATCTTGTGTTTTCTGCAATATTCATCTATAACCCTCTTTTCACGGTTGTTAAAAAGAAGGGCATGACGATTAATTCTTTTAAGATTAATGTCTTTCTGTTTTTTTCTTTTCAAAAGAAATATCCTTTGTATTTAGCGGAATCGCATTAAAATTAGAGAATTAAAGGCTTAAATACTATTGAGGGGATTTTAAAGAATTAACATTTTTCTAACACGGGGACAGAAATTCAATGAAATAAGCAGTAAAAATATTATAGTATTAAAGACTAATTAAATTTTACTGAAAAAAATATTAAATAACTTAAAATCAAACTATTTATTAAATAATTAAAACAATAAAATGCTTCTTAAATAAAATAAATGTATGTAAAAAAGTATGTATACAACTGATAACCTTGACTCATTTGAATTCCAGCGTTACCGGGGGGATAATAAGGTGAAACTCTTGCGGTGGTGGGGTGTGACACCGAATTTCAGGATTGCCCGGCGGTGGGCCGGGGTAGGATACCCTTTGTTTTTTGCCCAGCCATATTGGGGATACTCCTGGTCAATGATCGCCATATAATCATCCCGGTACGTCTTGGCCAGTACAGAAGCAGCTGCAATGTGCCTGTATATGCCGTCACCTTTTACAACGGTCCTATAGGGGATATCTTGGTAGGGATGGAAACGGTTCCCGTCGGCAAGGATAAATCCCGGCGGGTTCTCCAGTTTTTCGAGTGCCCTGTGCATAGCCAGTATGGATGCATTCAGGATATTGATGTCATCGATCTCTGACTGATCTGCGCTGGCTACGCCAAAAGAGATGCACCCGGTTTCAATGATGGGGCGTAACTCATTTCGCTGCTTCGTACTGAGTTTTTTTGAATCATCCAGCAGGGGGTGCTGGAAATCCGGAGGAAGTATGACAGCAGCTGCGAAAACCGGTCCGGCCAGGCAGCCCCTGCCTGCTTCATCGCAGCCGGCTTCGATCTGGTCTTTATGATAGCTGGACTTGAGCATGTAAGATCAGGCCGGAATGATTTTATCCAATGATTTCCATACTTTTTCTGCTGTGAGATCCCAGCTGAAAGATCCTCTTCTGATTCGTCCTTCTGATACCAGCTCCTTTTGCAAACCAGGATCGGTTGCCAGGGTTAACATCCCCTGCGAAATATCCCGGATGTCGAGTGGATTACAATAAATGGCAGATTTCCCGGCGATTTCCGGAAGAGAAGTGACATTTGACGCAAGGATGGGGATATCGCAGTGCATGGCCTCAAGCAGTGGAATCCCGAATCCTTCAAACAATGGCACAAATGTGAGTCCGGATGAAGCGCCCATAACATCGCGCAGTTTTTCAGGGGATAGCCTGCCGGTAAAAACAATATCCTTATTATGTTTTAGTCTTGCATATGTTTTATCGATATCACCGGCCATAAACATTTTTTCTCCGACAATGACCAGTTTATATACCCCGGGCGATTGTTCCCTGAACAGGTCAAATGCTTTCATCAGCCTGGCCAGGTTTTTTCTTGGATGAAAAGATCCGACAAAGATATAATAGGGCATGCCCCCTGTGTATGCATTCCTCACCCTGGGGATATCTTCTTTCTTTAATGGAGTAAATACCTGATTCACACCATTATATACTACATCGATCTTGTCCGGATTGACCCTGTAACTGTCTGCAATATCTTTCTTGGAATACTCAGAGACAGTTACGATCCGTTCCGAGCGTGAGGCAAATAAAGGAAAATACTTCCGGTAATAAAACCTGGATGACGGTGGAAGGTCACCCGGCCGGTGATGGAAATTAATATCATGGATGGCAATCAAGGATGGTATTTTCAACCGCAGAGGCATATATCCATCCGGACTGAAAAACAGGGAAGCACTGTGTTTTTTTAATGTCCGCGGGAGGGACCATTCAAACCAGGTATACCATAGAAGCGGATGCCGGGTCTGGGGAGATATTACCAGGGGGACGATGTTTTCACTGAATATAAACCCGGGGTCATAGGGCCTGTCAAAAAGGAAAAGGAATGTATGTTCAGGATGCTGATTGGTGATCCTTTTCAGTGTTTCAAAACTGAACCAGCCTATACCCTCGAGCCTGTCTTTAAGCAATAAGCGGGTATTTACAGCAATGATCATAAAATCAGCAATCTTTTAAGGGTAGAAATATTCAAACAAAAATAGAGTTTGTAAATTAAATAACCCTTTGAACCGGTATCTTTGTTTTTCAAATGAAGAGGAAATTTGTCACAAATCTCGCCCTTGTCCTGTTCCTGAACCTGCTGGTAAAACCTTTCTGGATTTTTGGCATTGACCGGACTGTGCAAAATGTGGTTGGTGCAGAGGGTTACGGATTTTACTTCTCGCTTTTCAGTTTCTCCCTGCTTTTGAATATCCTCCTTGACCTTGGCATCACCACTTTCAATAATCGAAGCATTGCCAGGGAACCGGAGAAATTGCAGCGGTATTTTTCCCAGATCGTGGGACTGAAATTTCTGCTGGCTTTGTTTTATGCAGCTATCTGTTTGCTCTCGGGATGGTTACTGGGATATGATAAAGCCCAGTTAAACATGCTCTGGGTATTGATCCTGAACCAGTTCCTGGCTTCTTTCATCCTGTATCTGCGTTCGAATATAAGTGGACTTCATTATTTCCGGACCGATAGTATGATTTCTGTACTGGACAGGACCCTGGTCATCATCATCTGTGGTGTTTTACTCTGGTGCAATGTCACACAGCAGGCTTTCAAAATAGAATGGTTCGTCTATTCCCAGACGGTCGCATATGCCCTGACAGCCCTGGTGACATTCGGGATCGTTTGGTACCGTGCCGGTTATTTCCGCTTGCAGGTGGACCTGCCCGGATTTACAAAGATCATCCGGCAGAGTTTTCCCTTTGCCCTGCTTATCCTGTTGATGACCTTCTATAACAGGATCGACTCGGTAATGCTGGAACGGATCCTTGAGAGCGGGAAAGTACAGGCAGGCATTTATGCACAATCTTTCCGTATACTGGATGCAGCCAGTATGTTTGCTTTTCTTTTCGCGGGACTCCTCCTGCCTATTTTTTCCCGGATGTTAAAGAAGGGTGAGGATGTAGGGGAAATGGTCCGCCTGGCGTTTACACTGATTATCGTCCCTGCTGCGACATTGGCTGGACTCGGACTGTATTACGGATATGAAATCCTCGACTGGATGTATAACGAACATATTGAGGCCTCATCAAGGATATTCCCCTTGTTGATGGTTGGTTTTATGGCCATATCTGCGACCTATATCTTCGGAACCCTGCTCACCGCCAACGGGAATCTCAGGGAATTAAATATACTTGCCTCTTCCGCAGTGGTTTTAAACATTGTGCTGAACCTTCTGCTGATCCCTGAATACCAGGCCCTTGGAGCAGCCATTTCAAGCATGGTCACCCAGGTGTATATGGCCCTTTTACAGGTCATTATTTCAATCATCAAATTAAAACTGATCCCGGATTATGGATTTGCAACCAGGCTGGCTGTTTATTTTCTGGTGCTTTTACTGCTTGGTTATCTGGCCGGCAGGTTCATGGCCAGTTGGTACCAGGGAGCGATCCTGATAATCATTTCATCCATTATGCTGATGTTTGCCACAAAACTCGTAAAGTTCAAAGACCTCTACAGGATCATCCGGTTTGATGAGTCAGGTGAGGAATCTTAGGTTATCCTGACTTGCAGGCCAGTTGACCGCAGGCTGCATCGATGTCCTGTCCCCTGCTGCGCCTTATGTTGACGATCAGGTTTTTTGATTCAAGGAATTCCATGAATGCCTGCAGCCTTTCAGGTGTTGTCTTCTGATGGGTACTGCCGGCTACCTCATTGTATTCGATAAGGTTGATCTTACATGGTGTGATCTTGCAGAAATCAGCCAGTTCTGTGGCATCCCGCAGGCTGTCATTGAAATCTTTCATCAGCAGATATTCGTAGGTAATGCGTGTATGGGTTTCCTGATAGAATAGTTTTAAGGCATCCGTGAGGGCAGGCAGCGGGTTGGATTTATTTACGGGCATCAGGCTGTTTCGCTTTTCATCATTGGCCGAGTGCAGGGAAATAGCCAGGTTGAATTTCACTTTATCATGGGCCAGCCGTATAATTCCTTTTGTCAGTCCGACTGTGGAAAGGGTTATCCTCCTGGGTGATATGCCCAGTCCATTTTCAGAGGCCATATGGGATATGGCATTCATGACATTTTCGTAATTCAACAGCGGTTCCCCCATCCCCATAAAAACAAGGTTTGAAAGTCTGGTACCAAAGGTTTTCTGGCTTGCATCCTGCAGGAGAACTACCTGGTCAAAAATCTCACCTACAGAGAGGTTTCTTCTGGTTTCCAATCTGGCGGTTGCACAAAAACTGCAATTCAGAGGGCAGCCAACCTGTGATGAAAGGCAGGCAGTTACCCTTCCCTGGCTGGGAATCAGAACGCCTTCAACAAGCAGACCATCATGGCATTGGAAACCAAATTTGCGTGTCTTGTCCCTGCTGATCTGTTCTGTTTTGATAAGCAGGCCGGATAAGGTAAAATGCTCCTTAAGCGACTCCCTTAACCTGGCTGGCAGATTGCTCATCCTGTCAAAATCCGTCACCCCGTTCTTCCAGAGCCATTCCATGATCTGCCGGCCCCTGAATGGTTTTTCTCCCTGTGCCCTCACAAATGAGGTAATCTCAGTTTCATCGGCTTGCCTTATATCTTTCAGCATACCGACAAATTTACAAAACAGAAATGCATGTGTAATCTTTTGCTATCCGGTAATAATCAATTAATATTGCATTCTTGTACCCGGACAACAATGAGGGAGTGGTTAATTATATATCTGATAGGCCTTCTGATTATCCCGAAAGTCAGGGCAGACGAAGGAATGTGGCTTGTGCCGCTGATTCAGGACCTGAACATGGACAGGATGCAGGAAATGGGACTGGAACTGGAGGCCGAGGACATCTACAGCCTGGATCATCCGAGCCTCAAAGATGTAATAGGTGCCCTGGATTATGGAGGTTGTACGGCAGAGATCATTTCTTCCGATGGACTCATCATTACCAATCATCATTGCGGGGAAGACGAGATCCAGTTTCACAGTTCACCGGAGCATGATTATCTTACCAATGGATTCTGGGCCATGTCAAGGGAGGAAGAACTGCCAAACCCGGGCAAAACAATTTCTTTTGTAATCAGGATGGAAAATGTTACCGATAAGGTCCTCGGCATGGTTCATCTTGAAATGACAGAGGCAGAACGTGAAACCGAGATTGACAAATATTCAGAGACATTGATCGGCGAAGCTGTGGAGGGAACACATTATGAGGCAGTTGTCGTTCCACTATATGAAGGAAATGAATATTGCCTTGTCGTCCTGGAAACCTTTAAGGATGTAAGGCTCGTGGGGGCACCTCCTGCATGCATAGGCCGTTTCGGAGGCGATCAGGATAATTGGGAATGGCCCCGTCATAATGCGGATTTCTGTTTAATGAGGATCTATACGGGTCCCGACGGAACCCCTGCTGAATATGCACCGGAAAATATCCCCTATAAACCACCCCTTTGGCTGCCTATTTCCCTTACGGGTTATGAGCAGGATGATTTTTCCCTGGTCCTCGGTTTTCCTGGCCGCACAGACAGGTATGCCACATCTTCCGGGATCAGGGAGATAAAAGAGATCGAAAACAGGAACCGGATCAAGATCCGTGGAAAGGCCCTGGATCTGATGATGGAGGATATGAAAAGCAGCGACAAGGTAAGAATTCAATACACTGCCAAATATTCAAGGTTGAGTAATTATTACAAATATTCCATTGGACAGAACCTGTCCATTGACAGACTGGATGTGATCGGAAAGAGAAAATCTCAGGAGGAACAGTTTACTCAATGGATCAGTGCTGATGCGGCAAGGGAAGAGGCTTTTGGCGATATCCTCAACGAAATAAACTCGGTGATCTCCGAAAGGACCATGATGGAAAATGCATTGAGCTACCTGGAAGAAATGTTCCTGCTGCATAAGGCAGTTGAGATCTTCGACTTTGCCACGGTGGCCTTTCCATTTTTTTTCCAGGAATTGGGTTATGCATCTGAGCAGCAGGAAATAAGTGTACTTACAGACAGGATGAAAAACCGTGGTGATGATTTTTTCCGTAATTATAATCCCCAGACCGATAAAAAAATCGCATCTGCCATGATGCAATTGTATGCCCGGGATGTTGAACCGCTTTATTATCCCGGACTTTTCAGTACCATTCACAAGGATTTTGATGGGGATATTATCAAATACATCGATCATCTTTACAGGAAATCCATTTTTACCGCACCATCCAGGTTCGAACAATTCACGGAGAAACCTAAATTCAAGAAACTCATGAAGGATCCCGCTTTCATGGGATCTTTTTCCATGTACCAGACATACCAGCAGATCCTGGATGAATATGAGGAACTTGATGAACGGTACATAAATGCCAGGCGGAACTATGTTCATGCCCTGCGTGAGATGTATCCTGACAGTGTCTTCTATCCTGATGCCAACTCAACCCTCCGGCTGAGTTATGGTACCGTATGTGATTACCTGGCCCGGGATGCCGTAAGCTATGAGTATTACACAACCCTTGCCGGGGTCATGGAAAAAGAAGATCCGGAAAACAGGGAATTTCGCGTACCTGAAAAATTGAAAAGATTGTTTGAGGAAAAAAACTATCAGCCCTATGCCCGCAACAGTACCATGAGGGTTTGTTTCCTCACCAACCTGGATACTACCGGAGGCAATTCAGGAAGTCCCGTATTGAATTCCAGGGGAGAACTCATTGGGCTGAATTTTGACGGTAACTGGGAATCCATGAGCGGTGATATAATATATGAACCTGCCCTCCAGAGAAGCATATGTGTCGACATAAGGTATGTACTTTTTATTATCGACAAGTTTGCAGGAGCACATCATTTAATCGCAGAAATGGACATCAATGGCCAAAGATAGGATCATCATTTATACAGACGGTGCAGCAAGAGGTAATCCGGGTCCCGGGGGATACGGAGTGGTAATGAGGTATGGTTCCCACAGGAAGGAATTGGCACAGGGATACCAATTAACCACCAACAACCGGATGGAACTGCTGGCTGTCATAGTGGCCCTTGAGCAATTGAAATACAATGGCTCAGAGGTGACCGTGTACAGCGATTCCCGCTATGTATGTGAAGCAGTAAACCAGCAATGGTTATTCGATTGGGAACGCAAAGGGTTTAAGAAAAAGAAGAATCCGGACCTGTGGAGAAGGTTTCTGAAATCATACAGAAAACACCGGGTAAAACTGATCTGGATCAAAGGGCATAGCAATATACCGGAAAATGAACGCTGCGACCAACTCGCTGTGGAAGCCTCATATCAGGCTAATTTACCAGAAGACGAAGGTTATCAACAGGAAGAAAATACTTTGTTCAATTAAATCCTGTTCGATCCCTCATTTTTTATTATTTTGAGGTGCTTAATGTCGGGCCGATTGAATTCAACTTCAACATCAGTATTGCATTACAAAGGGAAGTTTACTTTCGAAAGAATTGGTATACTGTTGAATGATCTGAAAAATAAAAGGGAAACCTATCAGATCGATCCGGTTCAATATAAAAAACTGCTCACCCTGATGATTGAAATACTGGAGAATGTGCTTAAATATTCCGATCATTTTGAGGTTTTTGTGCTGGATCATCCGGATTTCCAGCCAGAATTTGAACTAATTCTGAACGATGATGGATTCATACTGACCTCCCGGAATCCGGTCAAGGAAAGGGATAAAAATGAGATAACAAGGCGGATAGATAAAATCAATACCTCAGATGAAGATGAACTGAAGAAAATATACCGGGATACCATTACCAACGGGATATTTACAGAAAAGGGGGGGGCCGGACTGGGATTCATCGAGATGGCAAAGATCACGACAAACAACATTGTATATTCGTTTAAACCAATTGATAAAGGTTTTTCCTATTTTGAAATAACGTTGCATATTAATCATTTAGATGAAGAAGACCATGGATAATTTAATCATTCCAGCTACTGACTTTACACCATCTGTAAATTTCCAGATACAATCAGGGCATCTGGAATTATCAGGGGTATCCCGACCTGAAGATGTGGCCGGGTTTTATGAGGGCCCACTGGAGTGGTTGTCTAAACTTGAAGAATCCATCCAGAACAAGCCGGAATATAAATACGAAATTCCCGAACTGCGTTTCAGCTTCAAAATGAGGTATTTCAACTCTGGTTCATCCAAATATATGATACAGATGCTCAGGACACTAAGAAACCTGACCAAGTTCGGAGTTGATGTCAATATTGATTGGTATTTTGAAGAAGGGGATGATAAAATGCAGGATGATGGTGAAGACCTTGCTGAAGCTGTAGAGCTGAATTTTAATTATATCGAAGTCTAGATTTTCCGCCGGTGCTTATATGAATCCCTGGATTAGCCTGCCTTAATTTATTGTGTAAAAGGCTGCGAGTCATAATGTTCCGATCCGTACAGGTGTGTCCATTAACGAACACAAAATCAGACATATAAATTCTTCCCTGAACAATAACTGTCAGATTTACAGTTACATAATTATAATGGCATAAAATATGAGATATTTAGTGCAAGGGTTTGAGTATGTTCGGAAATTATGTCAAAATTGCCTTCAGGAACCTGATCAAGCACAGGATCCATTCAATCATTAACATTCTAGGGTTATCGATCGGAATTGCCATAAGCATCCTGATATTGATCCTTGTACAGGACGAGTTAAGCTATGATAAGTACAATGATCAGTGGAAGCGCATTTACCGTATCAATCGCCTGGCCGAAATAGATGGCACACATTTTAACGGTGCCCTGACACCACTTGCACTGAAAGAAGAACTAATCAGGGAGATCCCGGAGGTAGAGGCAGCCACCAGGTTGATCAAAGGCAGCCATAAAAGGGTAAGTTTCGAGACAACCCATCTTTCAGCTGAAAATTTTTATTATGCCGATGAGTCGTTTTTCAAGATATTCAGTATACCCTTGTTACAGGGAGATCCTTCGACCGTATTATCGGATTCACTGACCATAGTGCTGACGGAAAGTACTGCCAGGGCATATTTCAGGGAGCATGATCCCATGGGCAAGATGATTGAACTGGATAATGGTTTGAGCTTCAGGGTTACGGGGATATGTGAAGATGTTCCTGCTAATTCCCATTTTCATTTTGACTACCTGGCTTCCTTGAAATGGATTGAAAAGATGTATCATAAAGAACGCTGGCTGGTGGAGATCACAGCTACCTATATCCTTGCAAAACAGGAAAATTCAAGCCAGCCTATTATTGAGGCTTATCTGCCTGGCATTATCGAGAAAAATATCATAGCGGACCTTGACGATTACTTCGGTAAAGAATCCATGAATTTTACGGATGATGATTCATTTGAGTTCTACCTGCAGCCAGTCTCGGAAATCCACCTGAATTCACTGGAAGAAGGCGAGTTTGAGAGTGGAACGGACAAGGTGTATATTTACGTATTCACCTTTATTGCCCTGCTGATCCTGATCGTTGCCTGTATCAACTTTATGAACCTGTCTACGGCAAAATCTGTCTCAAGGGCAAAAGAAGTAGCCCTGAGAAAGGTCATGGGTGCCAGTCCCCGGCAGCTGATCTTCCAGTTCCTGTCCGAATCTGTATTTTTCAGTTTTATAGCATTGTTCCTTTCCCTGGTTGTCCTGGAATTATTACTCAGGCCATTGAATCTATACCTGGACAAGAACCTGGATATTTTTTATCTGGAAAATTGGTACCTGGTTCCGGGTTTTATTCTTGGGGCCTTTTTCATCGGCATTCTTTCAGGGAGCTATCCGGCATTCTACCTTTCGGCCTTTAAGGTGGTCAATATCCTCAAGGGAAGGAATTTCCGGGGAATGCGCAGCACCCGCCTCAGAGGATTCCTGGTTTTATCACAGTTTACCATCTCCATTATCCTCTTCATTTCCAGCATGATCATTTATCAGCAGGTCAGGTTCTTCAGAAACTCAAACCTGGGATTCAATCAGCAGAATCTGGTGATCATTCAGCGGGCCTATGCCATACAGGCGCAGAGGGATACCTTTAAGGAGGTCCTGCTTAAGCATCCCGGTATTATTGCAGCCTCTGTCTCTACAGCCCTGCCGGGAAGTACAATTGAGCAATTTCCTTTTTATATTGATACGCTCGATGTCAAACATCTGATCTATTTCAGGCCGGTAATGGCAGATTATGATTTTATGCGGACCATGCAAATGCATCTGCTTGAGGGGGATTTTTATCAATCAAAAGAAGCCGAGTGCTATGGTTCATTGATGATCAATGAATCAGCAGCCCGTGAAATTGGCCTGGAAAATCCGATTGGCATGCATCTGTCAGGTTTTGGCATAATGGGAGAGGAAATGGATTACACCATCCGGGGGGTCGTAAAAGATGCTCATTTCGAATCCCTGCACAATGAGATAAAACCACTCGCCATTACCCTGCTGCCTGAAAAATCCCATGCCCAGTTCCTGGCCGTAAGGATCTCAGGAGATAGAATGACGGAATCACTCGCGTATATCGAGAAGGTATGGAAAGAATTTGTCAAGGATGAACCTTTTAACTATTACTTTCTGAACAAGGACCTTGATGACCTGTATAATGAAGAGGAAACCACGGCAAACATTTTTGCCATATTTTCCTTCCTCGCTATCTTTATCGCCATCCTGGGAATATTTGGTATGGCATCCCATACCGCTGAACAGAAGACAAGAGAGATCGGGATCAGAAAAGTAATGGGGGCATCGATGCCGAAAATTACCATGATGTTATCCGCCCAGTTTACCAAATGGGTAATTTGGGCAAACCTGATCGCCTTCCCGGTAGCCTATACAGGCATGAAGCTATGGCTTGGAAAATTTGCCTATCATATCAATATGGAAGCATGGTTTTTCTTCCTGGCGGCCATTCTCGCACTGGTTATTGCGCTTGCCACAATCAGTTTTCAGGCCATACGGTCAGCCTGTGCCAGTCCTGTTGAAGCCTTACAGTACGAATAAGCATAATATATCCCCCGAACCATGTTTGAAAATTTCGTCAAAGTTGCCATCCGCAACATTTTCAGGCAGAAGATCTATTCCCTGATCAATATCCTTGGATTAGCCATGGGATTGGCGTGCAGCCTGTTGATCATGGTTTTTGTCATGCATGAGCTGAGTTACGACCAGTTCCATGCCAAGAAGGACCGTATCTACCGCCTCTGTGTAAAAGGTAAGCTGGGAGAAGCAGAAATGAACATGGCCTATACGGCTGTTCCAACAGGCCCTGCATTTGACCAGGAATTCCCCGAAATAACCGAGGCAGTGAGACTGGAGAACTGGAATGATATATTATTCAGGTTTGGGGAAAGGATTTTCATAGAGGATGACCTGTTATGGGCGGATTCAGGCTTCTTCAAGGTCTTCGATTTCAAACTGATCAGCGGCCAGCCGGACCAGGTGTTGGCTGAACCACAGACCATTGTCCTGACCGAGACAATGGCTAACAAATATTTTGGGGAAGAGGAAGCGGTTGGCAAGTCCATCAACATGGGTTCGGATTCGACGGAATACCGTGTTACCGGCATCGTGGAGGATCCGCCTGAAAACAGCCATTTAGGTTTTAATTTCATTGCTTCCTTCCACAGCCTGGACAAGGCAAAGAGCACTTTCTGGCTGAGCCATAACCTGAGCACCTACTTTCTCCTTGAAGATGGTGTGGATATCGGTTTGCTGGAAGAAAAGATGCAACCGGTGATGCTGAAGTATGTGGGACCAGAAGTAGAGCAGTTCCTCGGGATACAGCTTGACCAGTTCGTAGAGGCAGGCAATGCATATGGCATGTATCTGCAACCCCTGTCAGACATCCACCTGAACCCGGAAGTACAGCAGAGTATGAAACCCCCGCACGAAAAAAAATACATTTATATTTTTTCATTGATTGCCATCTTCATCCTGGTCATTGCCTGCATCAATTTCATGAACCTGTCCACCGCCAGGTCCGCGAACAGGTCCCGTGAAGTCGGCCTGCGGAAAGTCATGGGTTCAACCAGGAACCTGCTGGTGGGACAGTTTCTGCTGGAATCGATATTCATTTCCCTGATTGCACTGATCCTCGGCGTCATGATCCTGGAATTGTTACTGCCTGCTTTCAGGAACCTGGTGCATCTTGAACTGAGTATCAATTATTTTGCAAACCCGGTGGTCATTCCATCCCTGGTCATCCTGGTTTTTTTCGTCGGTCTGCTCTCAGGCAGCTACCCGGCGTTTTACCTGTCGAGTTTCAGGCCCAATGCCGTACTGTCCGGGAAACTGGCCTCAGGCATGAAGACGGGCTGGCTCCGGGGCATCCTGGTGGTCATGCAATTCGCCATATCCATCGGGATAGTGATTGCTACCATGGTGGTGCTCAAGCAGGTGAATTACCTGCTGAAAAAAGACATGGGATATGAAACGGAGCAGATGGTCATCATACAACGTGCAGAGGCCCTCGGCAAGGAACATATACAAACCTTCAAACAGGAAATCGCCAATATCCCCGGTGTGGTAGCTTCCACGAATTCAACCATGCTGATGGGGGATCCGAACAATTCGAATTCCTATATGATCGAGGGTCAGCCATTTGAGAATTCCTATATGCTGTGGACGGTCTGGACTGATTTTGATTATGCCGAGACCTATGGACTGGAACTGGTCAAGGGCAGGTACCTATCAGGAGAATATGCCACCGACAGCACCAATGTGGTGGTCAATGAAGCGGCCGTACGTTCCTTTCATATGGAAGATCCGCTTAGTATCCGGATCATCCAGCCGGGTCGGACACCCGAGGAAAGGATCTACCACCAGATCGTCGGTGTGGTGAAGGACTTTCATTTTGCCTCCCTGCATTCACCCATCGAACCATTTGTAATGATTCATAAGGACGAGGACTGGAACTGGGGAGGGTACCTGACCATCAGGCTTGAAACAGAAAACCTGCAAAGAACACTGAATGAAATTGAACAAATATGGAAGGAATTCACCAATGACCAGCCCATGGAATACTCCTTCCTGAACGAAGATCTGGCCGGCAAATACGGGGAGGAGAAACGAACAGGGACCATCTTCGGGATATTCAGCATCCTGGCCATACTGGTGGCCTGCCTGGGACTGTTGGGACTGTCCTCCTATTCAGCCGAACAAAGGACCCGGGAGATCGGATTAAGAAAGGTGATGGGAGCAACGGTTTCCAGCATTGTCAGGCTCTTGTCGAAAGAAACACTAATGCTGATCCTGATCTCTGCCGTAATCTCCATCCCGGTGGCCTGGATCACCATGGGGAACTGGCTGGAATCATTTGCATTCAGGATAAAAATGGACCCGTTCATATTTATCCTGGCATTTGTGGGTGCCTTGCTCGTCGCCCTGCTAACGGTCTCCATTCAAGCCCTCAATGCAGCCCTGACCAATCCGGCCGATTCTCTGAGATATGAATAAAACAAATGTAACAGGATCATTATTTATTCGTCTTATTCACAGACCAAACCCCAAATCATGTTCCAGAGCTTTTTCAAGATTGCCCTGAGGAATCTGATCCGGCAGAGGGCCTATGCACTGATCAATATATTCGGACTGGCCATAGGGATAGCATGCAGTATCCTGATCGTGCTGTTCGTCATACATGAAAGCAGCTATGACAGCTTCCATGAGAAAGCAGGTCAAATTCGCCAGGTTTGGATCACCGGTAAGTTTGCGGCTGCAGAATTCCAGGCTGCCACTACTGCTTCTCCGACAGGACCCGTATTCTTGGAAGAAATCCCGGAGGTGATCAATTTCACCCGCGTAGATCGCTGGGACAATGTGCTTACCAGGTATGGTGACAGGACCTTTCTGGAAGATCATTTTTACTGGGCTGATTCAGGCTTTTTCGAGATTTTCTCCTTTCCCCTGATCAAAGGGGACCCTTCCCGGGTACTTGCCGAGCCGCGGTCAATGGTTATTTCTGAATCAACCGCGAGGAAGTATTTTGGAGATGAGGACCCCGTGGGCAAGACCATCGAGGTATTTTCTGACTCTACCAGTTACAACATTACGGGTGTTTTCAGGGACATCCCGGACAACAGCTCTTTGTATTTTGATATGGTGGTTGATTTTCAAAGCCATCACCGGGCAAACAATACCCAGTGGACCAGCAATAACATACAAACTTATTTGCTTACAGAAGAAGATGTAATGGAGGAAGATTTTCAGGAGAAGATAAATACGATAACCGTAAAATATGTAGGACCTGAAATTCAGCGATTTATCGGGATTACCCTGGAAGATTGGGAGGCAGTGGGTAATTTTTACCAGATCAGGACACAACCCATGCTGGATGTCCACCTGAACAATGATATTACAAGCAATCTGCGTCCTGCGGGCAATAAAAAATACCTGTACATCTTTTCATCCATTGCCCTTTTTATCATCCTGATCGCCTGTATCAATTTCATGAACCTTTCCACGGCCCGGTCTGCCGGAAGGGCCAGGGAAGTGGGTTTGAGAAAGGTGGTTGGATCAGGGAAAGGCTCACTGGTATGGCAATTCCTCGCCGAATCCTTCCTCATGGTGGTCGTAGCCATGGTGGTTGCCCTGCTGATCCTGGAACTGGTTTTACCGGTATTTAACAGAGAGGTGCAGCTGAGCCTGGTGCTGGATTACTTCGGGGACTGGTACGTCATACCCGGACTCCTGCTGTTTGTTGTAGTGATTGGCTTGCTGGCCGGCAGCTATCCGGCCTTTTACCTGGGATCATTCAAACCCGTTGCAGTCCTCTCGGGTAAAATTGAACAGGGTGCCAGGAGTGGCTTCCTTCGCAGGATCCTGGTGATTATCCAGTTCAGCATATCCATATTCATCATACTCGGGACCCTGGTCATCAACAAGCAGCTGGGATATATGATCAATAAAGACCTGGGATTTAATAAGGAACAGATGCTGGTGATCCAGCGATTCGGGGAGATAGGCAGAAGACGCGTTGAGACATTCAAACAGGAAATTGCCAAGATTCCTGGAGTAATATCTTCGGCATCCTCCACCATGGTTCCCGGGCACACAAATAATTATAATGGTTTTATGATGGAAGGAAGACCCTCTGACCAGACATTCCTGCTGGAAGTGAACTGGATAGACCATGATTTTCCTGAGACATATGGACTGGAAATCACCAGCGGCAGGTTCCATAGCCACGATTATGCAACCGACAGTTTCGCCATTGTGGTCAACGAGATGACAATTCAGAATTTTACGGTTGAAGAACCGTTTGAAACAAGGTTTGTCGAGCCTGGCAATACGCAGGAAGAAAGGGATTATTTGCAGATCATCGGGGTGATGAAGGATTTCCACAATGAATCATTGCATTCAGTGATCAGGCCCCATATGATGAGGATAAGGGATCCTGAATGGGGATGGATCCCCTATCTGAGCATTCGTGTGGAACCTGAAAATATGAGCAGGACTATCCGGCAAATTGAAAATGTATGGAAGGAGTTCACCAATGACCAGCCTTTCCAGTATTTTTTCATGGACGATGATTTTGAACAGCATTATGAACAGGAGGCCAGAACCCGGATCATATTCACCATCTTTTCCATCCTGGCCATCTTTGTTGCCTGTCTCGGCTTACTTGGATTGACAGCATTTACTACCGAGCAGCGAACCCGGGAAATCGGTATCCGGAAAGCCATGGGGGCTTCGGCGAACATTATCGTCCGGCTGATCTCGAAAGAAATCGTCATACTGATCTGCCTGGCCACCCTGGTTGCATGGCCCTTTGCTTACTTTCTGACACGCAACTGGCTGAATGATTTTGCCTACAGGATAGACCTTGGCATCATGCCATTCCTGCTTTCGTTTGTTTTTGCACTGGTTATATCACTCGTCACCATAAGCGTTCAGGCCATCACAGCAGCCCTGAAGAATCCTGCGGATTCACTGAGATATGAATAGACAGCGTTCCATACCACCGTTGTGCCTGAGCTGAAGAATATACAAACCCCTCTCAGGTTTCGTGGGCAGGGTAACTGGATTTTCTCCCGGGACCAGCCCGGTCCTTGATGACCAGATAAGCCTGCCATCGCTGGTAAAGATCTCCAGATCAGCACGAACGTCCATCAGGAAAGGAGAGATGAGTATAAAGCTGCCGCTGTTGGGATTCGGATAAATGAAAAGCTCCTGCCGGCCTGCTGTCCCGGTGGCATCTACGGAAGTGTTACCAGTGATCTCCCCGTTCCTGAATCGCTCCGAGAACTCCTGATAGTAAATATTGGCCAGCGTCCCATCATGGATGATCAATGTGTTCTCATCATTCCGGGTATCGGCCGATGAACTCCAGTTGTGGCTGCCTGTCAGTACCAGGGGATCCGCTGCCGGGTATCCCTGGTCGATGATCATGGTCTTGTGATGCAGGATGCTGCCTTCCCCGTTCTGCCTGAAATTTTGTCCCAGGTCCTTCAGTATACCCATCACATATTCATTGTCCGCCGGGTCATTTTCATCGTTGATGATCACCTGTGAAACAACACCCGCATCATTCCTTTCCACGATTGCTTCCGCGAGAAAATCCCGCGTGATCAGCATGGTGTTGACATAAAGTTCATGGTCCGCCTGGCTGATATTGTCTGAAATAATCTGATTGACCCGGTTGGTTGGACTGAAATAACATTCCACGGGGATATTCCCGATGACCAGCTCATGCGGGGTGTTGTCTTTCTTTGATGTGCCAAATTTTGAAGCTGAATGGTCGGGCTGGGAACCTGAACTGCCGAACATTTCCTCGAATTCCAGCTGGTAAACCGTGGCCAGGCTCTGGTCCTGGATGATGATCACATTATTGGCGTGATGGTGCAGCTGGTCCTCTGTGATATTCCCCGAACCAGTCCAGACATAAGCATCAGCCGGATCGGGTGAGACCGCATCAATGATCAGGAACTTGTTGTGCATGATGCCAGTACTGGCATCGTAATCATCCTGTGGACTGATCATGATACCTATGTCAGGGTCCAGGATTTCCCACCTTTTTTGTTCCCGGGTATGCCAATCTGCCACGACGCGAACCCGTACACCCCTGTCGTGGGCCTCATTCAGGGCGGCAGTAATATCCGCTATCCCACTGGTATTATAGCTGTAAATGGCGAGATCTATGCTGTATTTTGCCCTGTTGACATAAGCTGCCAGGGTATCATCCATACTGAGGTGAAGATGCACGGCATCCGTGCCGGAAGAAACACTGTTGTCGACAGTCCTGTTGAAGTAGGCTTTCATCACACCTGTGGAACTGGACTTGGTGATGTAGGCATTCACTCCTGACCATGCCGTATCTGCTCCGGCCACGGAAATGGCCTGCGCGTAAAATAATTCCGACGGATCAGCTCCAGTAACAGAGACGAGATGCCAGGTGGAATCTGCCGTGCCTGCAAGCACGCCCAGCTCCATGGCAGGCGTATTCCCATATCTCAATGCTGTTGATCCCTTTATATTGGTGGTCCATGCCAGATCGAAGCCCTGTGTGCTGATATTGGTGACTACCATGGGAGTAGTCAGCCAGATGCTGCCGGAAGCAACAAGATCTCCATAATCCCTTACAATCACCTGGTGGTTTTGATTATAGGTTGATGCAATGCCGGTCATGGTAACCGGGGAACCAGGTATGGATACTCCGGCCAGTGGATTATCGGGGTGGACATAGACGGTTCCCCGCTCATCGATTGCCGTGTATTGGTATTCGCCTGAGCCGAATGACCCGCCGGCATCATCGAAGACAACATTTTTGATCTGTACCAGCATTCCCTGGATGGAATCGTGCAATTGGCCGGGTGTGATCAGCAGAGGATGCGGCAGAGAATGCCCGCAGGAATGGATGGTATAGCCTCTGACAGGTTCCAGTTCGATGAGGGACTGGTAATCTTTAAGTATGCCGGTTACGGTGATGCTGTCGCCCTTCTTGACATCATCCGCAAAATTATGGTCATAGACCGCCATCCCACCCGTCGGATCCTGAAAATAGCGTATGGAAGGATTCCCGATGACATCACAGGTGACAATTCCTGTCAGGGTCACCTCCGTGCCCATAGGTGCTGATCGTGCTTCCCTGATGGAAACTAACTGGGCCTCCAGGCTCAGTATGCCAAAGGAAAACAGAACCGTTACCAGTGCGGATTTCATCATTTCCCCGCTTCAGCTATCCTCCTAGCAGTTTCCAGGTCCTCGGGAGTATCGATTCCATGGCTCGTATCACTGGTGACCAGCACCCTGATCCTAAATCCATTTTCCAGCCATCGCAGTTGTTCCAGTGATTCGGTCTTTTCCAGGGGTGAAGGCTCGAGCCCCGTGATCTGTTGAAGGATCTCACAGCGGTAGGCATACATGCCAATATGCTTCAGGTATGTGTGGCCGGTTACCCAGTTATCCTCCGCGGCATGCCTGTGGTAGGGTATTGCGGAACGGCTGAAATACAATGCATTACCATGCTTATTGGCAACCACCTTGACCGCATTCGGATTCATGAGCTCAGATCTGTCCAAAATGGGATTTGCCAGGGTGGCAATCTGGGCAGCCCTGTCAGAGAAGGCCTCCTTCAGCAACCTGATATGGGATGCCTTGATAAAAGGCTCATCTCCCTGGATGTTGATGACTACATCATATGTTTCGCCGGACTGGTCCAGCTTTTGAATCACCTCCGCACACCTGTCTGTCCCGCTCGGATGATCAGGGGAGGTCATCATTACCCTGCCTCCGAAATCAAGCACTGTCCGTTCAATGCCTGAATGCTCGGTAGCCACGATTACATTGTTCAATTCCCTGAAGGTATTTTCATATACCCATTGGATCATTGGTTTTCCTCCTATATCCGCAAGCGGTTTACCGGGAAGCCGTGATGAGGCAAAACGGGCAGGTATGATTCCTAAAAAATTCATGGAAGTGTTGATATTCTAGGTTCTCCAAATTAGTAAAAATCCCGGAAAATTGTAATTTTGTCATGCATTTTTGGAAATTTTGTCAGATGGAAATTCAAAAAATAAAACAGCGTTTCGGGATCATTGGAAACCATCCTGTATTGAATCGTGCCATTGATATCGCCGTGCAGGTTGCTCCTACCGATTTATCGGTATTGATCAGCGGGGAAAGCGGGACGGGGAAGGAGTTTTTTCCGAAGATTATCCATCAGAGAAGCGCAAGAAAACATGGTACCTACATTGCTGTGAACTGTGGTGCAATCCCTGAAGGCACAATAGACTCCGAGTTATTCGGGCATGAAAAAGGAGCCTTCACCGGGGCTACTGACAGCAGGAAAGGTTATTTCGAGGTGGCCAACGGAGGCACCATATTCCTGGATGAGGTGGCTGAGCTGCCGCTCTCCACACAGGTAAGGCTGTTGCGTGTACTTGAGACCGGAGAATTTATCAGGGTCGGTTCCTCGAAAGTCCAGAAAACAAATGTCCGGGTAATTGCGGCTACCAATATAGACATCATCAGGGCAGTTCAGCAGGGGAAATTCAGGGAAGATCTATACTACAGGCTGAATACGGTACCCATCGTTGTTCCCTCCCTGCGTGACAGAAAGGAGGATATTTACCTGTTGTTCAGAAAATTTGCCAGTGATTTTGCTGAGATCAACCGGATGCCACCGGTTACGCTTACAGAACAGGCCCGGCTCATCCTGATAAATTACAGGTGGCCCGGGAATATCAGGCAATTGAAAAACATTACGGAACAGATCTCAATCATAGAATCAATCCGGGAAATAGACGAAGAGACCATCAAAAAATATCTTCCTGATTATCAGCCAATAAAGCTCCCGGCATTGTATGAAAAGCCGGTTGATGAGAAGACGTTCAACACGGAACGTGAAATCCTTTACAAGGTGTTATTCGATATGAAGAATGATATGAACGATCTGAAAAGACTGGTAGTGGAGATTATAGATAAGAGAAGCGGAACAGATTTCCATGAAGATCATGCAGGCTTGATAGAAAAGCTTTACCAGTCAACAGACCATTCGGAGGCTCACCCTCCGCAGACCTTGCATATAACGCCTGAAAGCCAGAATATACAGGATACCGAAGAGATCATTGAAGAATCCCTTTCACTCGAAGAGAAGGAGATCGAACTGATAAAAAAGGCCCTCGATAAGCATAATGGCAAGAGAAAATATGCTGCAGAAGAACTAGGAATATCAGAAAGGACGTTATACCGAAAGATCAAGGAGCATAATCTTGAGTAATAGATGAAGTACAGCATTCAGACGGCACTGATGGTAATCCTGACCATATTGGCCACCTCCTGCAAGGTGAAGTATAGTTTTTCAGGGGCGAATACTGGTGTCCTGGAGACAGTCTCTATTGATTTTTTCCAGAACCGTTCAGCCCTGGCTCCGCCTGCACTGGGCCAGTATATTACCGAGGAATTCCGGGATCTCTGTGAACGCCAGACCAACCTGACCCTCATAACCGGTCCCGGTGATGCCCATTTTGAGGGAGAGATCACCGTATATTCCACAAGGGCTATGGCGATCTCCGGAGATGACCGGGCCGCACTTACCCGTTTTACCATCGGCGTAAAAATAACCTATACCAACAACCTGGATCCGGACCTTAGTTTTGAGGAAACCTTCTCCCAGTACCGTGATTATGAGAGTTCACTGCAATTCGAGTCAGTTCGGTCTGAATTAACTGATGCCATCGTTGAAGAGATCAATGAAGATATCTTTAACCGTGCATTTGTTAACTGGTGATGTTTAATGTTGAACAATGAAACGGGAAAATATAATAACATTCGTTCATGATCCCTCAAAACTTGACCAGTCCAGTCTGGGAGAATTGGAGGAATTGCTGGATACTTATCCCTGGTTCCAGACCGCTCACCTGCTGGTGGCTAAAAACCATCACAATATTGACAGCATAAAATTTCATGAAGTGCTGCGGGATTCTGCTGCATATGCAGGGGACAGGACCGTACTGTATCACCTGATCCATGCACCGGCCGCAAAGACCGAAAAAACCTGGAGGGATGAACCTGACAAAGCTGAGCCCGAAATGAAAGTAGCTGATAAAACAGGCCAGGCAGCGGACCTGTCGGATGAGCTCACATATACAGGGGCGTATCAGCTCGAGGAAGAGTCAGCACCTACAGAAACATCTGCCATTGAAGAATATACTTTCACCGGCTGGTTTGACCATTTCCAATCAATATCACCTGAAAAGCCTGCAAAAACAGAACAGAAAGAACTGATCGACAAATTTATTAATGACAGTCCCGTCATCTCTCGCAGCAAAGATATGCCCCCGGGTGATAAAGACATGTCCGGGGATAGTTCAATGGATAGTGATTCATTTATGACAGAGACACTTGCAGGGATCTACGAGAAACAGGGCCTGCTGAAGAAGGCCATCTATGCCTACGAGAAATTAAGTTTGAAATATCCAGAAAAAAGTACTTACTTTGCGACGCAAATTAACAGGATAAAAAGTCAATTGGAAAAAAACTGATAAAGTCATGATCTACAATCTGATATCCGTGCTTGTTGTGATCGTATGCGTGTTGCTGGTGCTGATCGTCCTGGTACAGAATTCAAAGGGCGGGGGACTTGCCTCCAATTTTCAGTCATCCAACCAATTCATGGGCGTACGGAAGACAACAGATTTTCTTGAGAAATCAACATGGACACTGGCAGTTGCCCTGTTGGCCTTCAGTATTATTGGATCACTTACCATCCCCCGGGGAGAAGGCAGCCAGCGTTCGGTCATCGAAGACCAGATAGATAATGTGATTGACCCGAATGCGATACCCACATTTCCCACAACCGTTCCTGAACCGGGAGGCAATCCGGAAAGTGACCAGCAATAGGACAGAGACTCTCAGAAATGATTTTGAAGTGTCAGGGATTATGACAACCTGACACTTTTTCTTTTCAATTCGATGCCAGACGGTCCAGAAAAGGCTTTGGCATAAAATATGAAAAGAGACTTCTCGAATTTGAAAAATGTCTAACTATTAAATACAAAGTAAAATGGCAGATGTTAAGATTAAGCCACTGGCCGACAGGGTACTTATTGAACCCATGGCAGCAGAAGAAAAAACGGCAAGCGGGATCATCATTCCCGATACCGCAAAAGAAAAACCACAAAAGGGAACTGTTGTGGCCGTTGGTCCGGGTACCAGCGATGAAAAGATGGAAGTAAAGAAGGGAGATACTGTGCTTTATGGCAAGTACGCAGGTACTGACCTGACCATTGACGGAAAAGACTTCCTCATCATGAAACAGTCAGATATCCTGGCTATCATTTAAATGGTAATTAATTCTAATAATCCTTATAAAATATTGAAAAATGGCTAAACAAATTAAGTATGATATCGAAGCAAGGGATCTGCTGAAAAAAGGTGTTGATGCTCTTGCCAATGCAGTGAAAGTGACCCTTGGTCCAAAAGGACGCAATGTTGTTATCGAGAAGAAATTCGGTGCTCCCCAGGTAACCAAGGATGGTGTTACCGTGGCTAAGGAAATCGAACTGAAAGAAGGATTGGAAAACCTGGGTGCCCAGATGGTGAAGGAAGTTGCTTCGAAGACCAATGATGATGCCGGAGACGGAACCACTACAGCAACTGTCCTGGCTCAGGCTATTGTGAATGTAGGGCTCAAAAACGTGACCGCCGGTGCCAACCCGATGGACCTGAAAAGGGGTATTGACAGGGCTGTCAGCAAGGTGGTTGATTCTTTGAAAGGAATGTCTGAGGACATTGGTGAGGACAACACAAGGATTGAGCAGGTGGCTTCCGTTGCGGCCAATAATGATGCTGAAATTGGCAGACTGATCGCCGAGGCCATGGAAAAAGTAAAAAAGGAAGGCGTAATTACCGTTGAGGAAGCCAAGGTTTCCGAAACCTATGTTGAAGTGGTGGAAGGTATGCAGTTCGACAGGGGATATATTTCACCCTACTTCGTAACCGATACGGAAAAGATGGAAGCTGTTCTTGAAAATCCTTACATCCTTCTTTTTGACAAGAAGATCTCCGTGATGAAGGACCTGCTCCCCATACTTGAATCTACCGCGCAGACTGGGAGGCCACTGCTGATCGTTGCTGAAGATGTTGATGGTGAAGCCCTTGCCACCCTCGTGGTAAACAAATTAAGGGGCTCCCTGAAGGTTGCCGCCGTTAAGGCACCTGGTTTTGGCGACAGGAGGAAGGAAATGCTTGAAGATATTGCCATTCTGACAGGCGGGACCGTCATTTCTGAAGAAAAGGGACTGAAGCTTGAAAATGCGACCCTCGATATGCTCGGTCAGTGTGAAAAGATCTCCGTTGACAAGGATAACACAACCGTTGTAAATGGTGCTGGAGATAAGGATACCATTAAGGCAAGGGTGAACCAGATCAAGGTTCAGATCGAAAATACCACCTCCGATTATGATAAGGAAAAGCTCCAGGAGCGATTGGCCAAGCTTGCCGGCGGAGTTGCCGTATTGTACGTGGGTGCTGCTTCAGAGGTAGAAATGAAAGAGAGAAAAGACCGCATGAACGATGCCCTGAATGCAACCAGGGCTGCTGTTGAAGAAGGCATTATTCCCGGTGGTGGAGTAGCCTACCTCAGAGCCGTGGGTGCACTCGAAGGATTTGAAGGAGAAAATGATGATGAAACAACCGGCATTGCCATTGTACGCAGATCACTCGAAGAGCCGCTTCGCATTATTGCTGAAAATGCGGGTGTGGAAGGTTCCGTAGCCGTTCAAAAAGTGAAAGAAGGAAAGGCTGATTTTGGATTCAATGCCAGGACAGATACCTATGAGAATCTTCTCAAGGCAGGTGTGATCGATCCTACAAAAGTTGCCAGAATTGCCCTTGAGAATGCTGCATCCATCGCAGGAATGCTCCTGACGACAGAATGCGTACTGGCAGAAGAACCCGAGCCAGAACCTCCAATGCCGGCTGGCGGCGGAGCTCCCGGCATGGGCGGAATGATGTAATCAAACATCACATATATTCACCAGGCCCTGTTTTGCACCGGTACTGCCGGGGCAGCACAGGGCTTTTTATTTTCCTGCAGTCGCATCATGGTACTGCTTAGAAACCGATTTTAACTATCTTTGTACCTCATTTCCGGTCCATGTCCCAATCCATAAAAAACATACGGAACTTCTGCATTATCGCCCACATCGACCATGGGAAAAGTACCCTTGCGGACCGCATGCTGGAACTGACCCGGACGGTATCCGAAAGGGACCTGCAGGAACAGGTGCTGGATGATATGGAACTGGAACGTGAGCGGGGAATTACCATTAAGAGCCATGCCATTCAGATGGAGATGGAACGGGATGGTGAAACCTATTTTCTCAACCTGATAGATACACCCGGGCATGTGGATTTTTCCTACGAGGTATCCCGGTCGATCGCTGCCTGTGAAGGAGCTCTGCTGGTTGTGGATGCTACGCAGGGGATACAGGCCCAGACCATTTCGAACCTTTACCTGGCCCTGGAGAATGACCTGGAGATCATCCCGGTGATGAATAAAATAGATCTCGAGGCTGCCATGCCTGATGAGGTGCTGGACCAGATCGTGGACCTGATCGGTTGCGGGACCGAAGACATCATCCCGGCCAGCGGGAAGACGGGTTATGGAGTGGACAGCATTCTGAATGCCATCATTGAAAGAATTCCTTCCCCCAAGGGCGATCCCGAGAAACCGCTGGAGGCGCTGATCTTTGATTCAGTGTTCAATTCTTACAGGGGAATTTACGCCTATTTCAGGATATTTAACGGTACCCTGAAGACCAACGACTATGTAAAGTTCGTTGCCACGGGAAGGAAATATGATGCCGACGAGGTGGGGGTACTTAAGCTCAAGCCAGAACCCCGCAAAATGCTGAGCGCCGGGGATGTGGGTTATATTATCTCAGGGATCAAGGAATCCACTGAGGTCAAGGTAGGTGATACCATCACCCATGTTGAAAATCCCTGCCAGGTTGCCATTGAAGGATTCAAAGATGTCAAACCCATGGTATTTGCGGGCATATACCCGGTGGATGCGGATGATTATGAGGAGTTGAGGAGTTCCATGGAGAAACTCCAGCTGAATGACGCCTCCCTGACCTATGAACCGGAATCGTCGGTTGCCCTGGGATTTGGATTCAGATGTGGTTTCCTGGGACTCCTCCACATGGAGATCATACAGGAGCGGCTGGACAGGGAATTTGACATGAACGTGATCACCACCGTGCCCAATGTTTCCTTTCTGGTACATACCACCAAGGGGGCGTTGATAGAGGTCCATAATCCGTCGGGACTCCCGGATGTAACCCATATTGACTATATTGAAGAACCCTTTATCAGGGCCCAGATCATCTCGCAGGCAGATTACGTGGGCTCTGTCATGAAACTTTGCATCGATAAAAGAGGGGCGCTAAAGAACCAGGTGTACCTGACCAGTGACCGGGTGGAAGTCACTTTCGAGATGCCGTTGGCCGAGATTGTATTTGATTTTTATGATAAGCTGAAAAGCATTTCCAAAGGTTATGCCTCATTTGATTATTACCAGACCGGATACCAGAAAGCCAATCTGGTCCGACTCGATATCCTGCTGAACGGGGAAATGGTTGATGCACTGTCCACACTGATTCACAGGGATAATGCCTATGCCTTCGGACGGCGGATCTGTGAAAAACTGAAGGAACTCATACCGAGGCAGCAATTCGATATTGCCATACAGGCTGCCATAGGTGCAAAGATCATTGCCCGGGAAACCGTCAAGGCACTCCGAAAGGATGTGACAGCCAAGTGCTATGGAGGGGATATTACACGAAAGCGCAAACTGCTTGAAAAACAGAAGAAAGGGAAGAAGAAAATGCGCCAGGTAGGCAACGTGGAAGTCCCGCAGTCTGCATTCCTGGCCGTATTAAAACTTGATTGAACAGAGATCTCAGATCCAGTATGCTTATTTAAAGCGATTATAAATAAAGGAATAAATACTCGAAATTGATAGATTTTCAAATCTTTGATGCTTATTTTTTTTTTAATTTTTCAGTTGATAAACGGTTTATCGCTAAGGGATGATCCGGGTTTTTTGACTGCGACCTGGCAAGAAGCTTTGATTCTCAAACCATAAGCCCATTACTATGACCACAGAACCTGCCAGCCTGTCCCATCTCAACAAGGAATATACCCTGGGTATTGACTTGGGTTCCATTTCCATCAATACCATTATCCTTGATCAGGACGGCCGGGTACAATTAGAGCGATATGATTATTGTCAGGGGAATCCCTTCGAACAGTTGAAGAAGATTCTGGAGGAAGTCCTGAAAGATTGTCCAGCCAATGAATGCCCGCAGATGGCTTTCACTGGCAGCGGGGGCAAACTGGCCTCGGAAATACTGGGCGGGACCTATATCAATGAAGTAATTGCCCAGTCAGCGTCAACTTCCCGCTTGCATCCCGAAGTAAGGACGGTGATCGAGATGGGAGGGGAGGACTCCAAACTTATCCTGTTGAACGGCACAGCGTCTGATGCTTCAAAGCTTTCGGATTTCGAGCTGAATACCATATGTGCAGCCGGTACCGGGTCCTTCCTTGATCAGCAGGCGAACCGCATAGGTGTATCGATTGAAAAAGAATTCGGGGAAATGGCCCTGCAATCAAAAAATCCGCCCAGGATAGCAGGCCGGTGCAGTGTATTTGCCAAATCCGATATGATCCACCTGCAGCAGATTGCCACACCTGTGCACGATATTGTAGCCGGATTATGCTTTGCGGTGGCCAGGAATTTTGTCAGCACCCTGGGAAGGGGCAAGCAGCTGGATTTTCCTGTATCATTCCAGGGTGGTGTGGCAGCCAATGCAGGTATGGTGCGCGCTTTCAAGGAACTGTTAAATGCAGGGGAAGGAGATCTGATCGTACCGGAACATCATGCATCAATGGGTGCCATAGGTGCAGCCTTTTGCATGAGGAAGGAGGAACAGGTGGCTGAATTCAGAGGACTGGATCAGCTTGAGCGGTACCTGGAAGAGAAAAAATCCAGGGGTAATTTTCAGGATCCATTAACAGAAGCGGATACCCATTATGATAAAACAGTCAATCCTTTGCCTGAAGGGGAAGGGAAAACGGATGTTTACCTGGGACTCGACGTCGGATCCCTGAGTACCAATGTGGTTTTGATAGACGAACAGGACAGGGTCATTGCCAGGCGATATCTTCCCACCGAGAGCAGACCCCTGGAAGCCATCCGGCAGGGTATGTCGGAGATCTTCGAGGAAGTGGGGGACAGGGTAACGGTAAAGGCTGCAGGGACAACCGGTTCAGGGCGCTACCTTACGGGTGATTTTATTGGTGCCGATGTGATCCGGAACGAGATAACCGCACAGGCAACAGCAGCCATCGCCTATGATCCCGAAGTGGATACCGTTTTTGAGATCGGGGGACAGGATTCCAAGTATATCAGCATCGATAACGGGGTTGTTACGGATTTTGAAATGAACAAAGTCTGTGCCGCAGGCACCGGGTCCTTCCTGCAGGAACAGGCTGAAAAGCTGGACATCAATATTGTGGATGAATTTGCCAGCCTGGCATTCAAGGCAGACAGACCGGCTGCCATGGGGGACCGCTGTACGGTGTTTATGGAAACAGACCTGAATTCCTTCCAGCAGAAAGGGGTGGAGAAGGAGAATCTTGTCGGGGGACTCGCATACTCGATCGTGAAAAACTATATCCTGAAAGTTGTCAGGAAAAAACGCATCGGGAATCATATCCTGTTCCAGGGAGGTGTGACCAACAACAAGGCCGTTGTGGCCGCATTTGAAAAAATCACCGGCAAGAAGATACATGTTCCGCCCCACTTCGATGTGACAGGCGCCATAGGGGCCGCCATGCTGGCCCGCGATTATATCCTTGAGAAAGGAACAGAGACACGTTTCAAGGGATTCGACATATCAAAGACACCCTTCAAGGTAAAGCGGTTTACATGTAAGGGGTGCAGCAATGAATGCGAGATCCGGCGGGTGCAGATAGAAGGGGAATCCAAGGCACTTTATTATGGCGGCAGGTGCGAAAAGTATGAACTGGAAGAGCGGAAAGGGAAGGGAAAGGGCATCCCGGACTACTTCCAGCAAAAAGTAGACCTCCTCCTGGAGGGATACAAGCCAGCTGAAGATGCTGACAGGGATGAGGGGAAACAGACCATAGGGATACCCAGGGCACTGATGGTGTTTTACCAGTTTTTCCCTTTCTGGAGGACATTCTTTGAACAGCTCGGTTTCAGGGTTGTCATTTCCAGAGAATCGGATAATACCCTGATCAAGAAATCACTTGAAATGATCGTGGCAGAAACCTGCTTCCCCGTGGAGCTCATACACGGCCATATCGATGACCTGTACCGGAAGCAGGTGGATTACATCTTTGCCCCCTTCATCATCAATACCCAGAAAGAAGAGGACAATCCCACCAGCAATTATAATTGTCCGTGGATACAGACCTATCCGTTCATGGTAAAACCGGCCCTGGAGGAAGACCAGAAGGAAAAACTCCTGGTACCAACACTGAATTTCAGGTATTTTGGCAGGGTCCTGAACAAGGAATTGTCGGATTTCATGTGGGATAAATTCAAGATCCCGAAGGGAAAGGTGGTAAAGGCTGTGGAGCTTGCCCAGCAGACCCAGCAGGCCATGGAAAGCAGGGTTAAGTCCCTCGGCCAGAAAGTCCTTTCAAACCTGCCGGAGGACAAGGAATGCCTGGTGATCCTGGGAAGGCCATACAATACGGGTGACCCCTCATTGAACCTGAGCATGATCGAGAAGCTGATCAACCTGGATGTCCTGCCTGTCCCCCTCGATTTCCTCCCATTGGAAAAGGAAGGGATCACGAAGGATTATGACAAGATGTACTGGCCAAACGGGCAGAAGATCCTTGCCGCTGCCAGGCTGGTTGCCAAGGATCCCCGCCTGCACGCCATTTATATGGGCAATTTCAGGTGCGGACCGGATTCCTTCCTGTCACATTTCGTGCATGAGGAAATGGCCGGGAAACCCTATATGGAACTGGAAATAGATGAGCATAGTGCCGATGCAGGCATGATCACCCGTTACGAAGCCTTCCTCGACAGCCTTCGGGGATCGAGGATGGCTGACAAATTGAAAGAAGCGGTGCTCAGACCTGGGACCATGGACCCCACACCCGACAAAGACAGGGTGCTTTATTTTCCGTATATGTGTGACGCTGCCCATGCCATCTCAGCCGCAGCACGGAGTGTGGGGGTACCATCGGAGGTGTTGCCCATGCAGAACAAGGAGGACCTGGACCTGGGACGCAGATATACCTCGGCCAGGGAATGCTTCCCCATGATCTGCACCACGGGCAGCTTCCTGAAGAAGTTGCAGGAGCCAGGTACAGATCCCTCAAAGATCAGTTTCTTTATGCCCGACCATAACGGACCATGCAGGTTCGGACAGTATAACCGCCTGCAACGGGTCCTGTTTGACCGGCTCGGCTATGAGGATGTAAAAATCATTTCACCATCCAATGACACTTCCTACGAGGACCTGGGAGGGGAAAGCGGTAGCAAATTCAGGTTCAGGGCCTGGAAAGGATTTGTGGCAGTGGATATACTCCGGAAACTGAAGCAGGAGAGAAAGCCATATGAAGCAGTGGAAGGGTCCATTGAAAAAGTATACCAGGAATCCCTGCAGGCCGTGATCCGGTCTATTGAGAACGGGGCCGGTGACCTGGCAGATACACTCCATGAGGCAGGTAAAAAATTCCTCAATGTACCGCTTGTCAATGGCGAAAGAAAACCTGTGATCGCCGTTGTGGGTGAGATCTTCATGCGGGACAATGCATTTTGCAGCGGATTCCTCGTACAGAGGCTTGAAAAATTCGGGGCGGAAACATTTATCGCTCCATTCTCTGAATGGGTTGCCTATTCCACCATACGATGGACCAGGGACAGCCGCTGGAAGGGTGATTACAAGGGGATAGTCAAGTCCAAGATCCAATCCTATGCCCAGGAAGTTACATCCAGGCAATTATACAGGGCTGTCCATGGTATGATCGATGAATCCAGGGACATTTCCGTAAATGAAATGCTCAATTCCTGCGGGGCCTATATTCACAAGCACTATGACGGGGATCCGGCACTCAACCTGGGTAGTTCCGTGGTCCTGGCACAGACGGGCATCTCCGGCATTGCGAATATCCTGCCTTTCACCTGTATGCCCGGAACCGTTGTATCTGCTGTTTCAAGGCAGTTCAAAAAGGACCATGGTGATTTGCCTTACCTGAGCATCCCTTACGATGGACAGGAGGATACTGCCATTGAGCTTCGGTTGCAGGCATTCATCCACCAGGCCCGTGAATATGCCAAAAAACACGGATATAATAAAGTGGCAATCCTGGATTGAGTCATGCCGCCATCCCTGATATCTTCTTTTTTGATATCATAATAGTTTTTCAGGGAGTCTCAATTCAGTGCAACGCATAAAGCGGCGTAATCGCCGATATTATCACCCAGCGCCGCAGGTACTATTTGGCAAACTTTCCTGGCTGCTGGAATGGCTTCCTGTTCTAAAACCTTTTCAATATGAGATTTGAAAAGTTCTTCATTTCTTGCATAAATGCTTCCGATAACAATACATTCAGGATTCAGTATATCGATTAAAACGGCCAGGCCTTTTCCCAGATAAGTAGCCGAAATATTAACAATTTCTGTTGCATCAGGATCACCGGTGATGGCAGCTTCAAATACTGATTTGGCGGTAATATCTTTGAGCATGTCTTTTGAAGAGCAGAAACCTACCATCTTTCCTTCCAGGAGCTTTTCTGAAACTATACCAACGGCCAATTGGGCAATTCCTCCACCACTGCAAAAACCTTCAAAGGATCCGGCTTTGCCAAAGCCAACCGGACCATCCTCTGCCAATCTGATATGACCGACTTCGCCGGCTAAATCATTTGTCCCGGTATACAGTTGTCCGTTTATGATAAGACCGGCACCCATTCCCGTGCCAAAAGTCAGAAATACCAAATTCTTTGTACCCACACCTGCCCCCATCATCCATTCGGCAAGCGCACAGGCATTGGCATCATTCTGTACCACGGTATTTACATTAAATTCTTTTTCAAAAATTTCAACAATCGGCACGGAATCCCATCCTGGCAGATTGGGGGGAGAATAAATGATGCCTTTTTCTGAATCAAGCGGCCCTCCACAGCTGATCCCAATTTTAACTATATTGCTCTTTTCATACTTCCCGAGGAGGGTATATGTGTGCTTTTTAAAGTCATCAATAATTTCCAGGTAACCTCTTTCGGTCCGGGTTTCAAAAACTATTTTCTCATGTATGTTAAAATCCTTGTCCCCCAATACTATACTGCACTTCGTTCCGCCAATGTCATAGCCCAGATAGTATTTGCCTGTTTGGGTTTTTATTTTCATGGCCGTTCAATAAATATCATTTGTTAAAAAGCAGGTCCAGCAGTTTGCCTGTTTGTGAGAAATCGGATATGATAATCCCGGCACCTGACTTGATCAGGCGTGTGCGCTTTTCTTCATTCAGGCCAAATCTTCTTACTTCATCACTGGCTACCCCAATGGCAATCCCTCCGGATTTAATGCATTCCCTGATCTCAACCGGTCCGTCTCCAAATACAACCAGCTCATTTCCCTTGAGATCATTTTCCTTTATGATCCTGTTTATGATCATCTTTTTCGAATACTTTTTAATGTCATTTTCAGAACCATAGATGCAACCGTTAAAGAGACCGGCATAGCCAAGTCTTTCAGACTCATATATAACATCCTGTTTATCCGTGCCACTGGCCAGGTAAAGCTTTACTCCCTCTTTTTTCATGGCTTTCAGAAAATCCAGGGATCCTTTAAGGGTAAAATCATCAATGTTCAGCTGTCCAGATTCGAGCTTCTCAAGTCTTTTGGAAACCACCTCCATAAGGGCATCATTATAGAGCTTTTTATAACCGAATTTATCCAGGATCTCTTTTTTTGGGACAAAATTAAATTCATCTACCATCCCGACAAGGGCTTCCATCTGAAGAATGGTCTGTATTCCGGTGGACATGTCTATGTATCCGAGAACCTGTTTTCTGACCTGCTGGTAAAGCCTGTGGTCGGCAGTTTCATAATGATCTCCCAAAATTGATTCGATCATGACTGATTCCATTATGGTTTCCCAGCCCTGTCTTAAAGTACTGATGGTTCCGTCATGGTCGAACAGGGCATGTTTAATATTCCCTGTTTTCAAAACAACATCGCTGTCACATAGTTCGATCTCAGAATCCGGCAGGTAATTTGCCCGGCGCAGGTCCACCGCCAGTTCAGGCTGATAGTTATAGTCAACATCTTTGCTTAGTTCAATGATCTCTTCGCCCGATGCTGTTCCGGTAGTAAGCAGTTTCTGCACGGTCACAGCTGCGGCAAGATTCGCAAATGCAGCAGATTCAGCCGATGGTATACCTGCAGCGAGACATAATGTGAGTGCACTGATCGTAGTATCACCGGCACCGACTGTATCAAGTTTTTTTAACAATTGAATACCGGGAATTTCGCTTGTTCCTGAAGCATCAATGCATACCATGCCACGGGCCCCACATGTTACAAAAACAGGCTTTTCGTATTGCTCGTACACCCTGGTTCCGTACTTCTTTACATCTGGAATTGAGATATAATCCTGTGGGTTTACATCAAGACCGTTAAGAACGGCTATCTCAATTTCATTTACTTTGCGATACACATTCCGAAAACTGGCATTAAAGTGCCTGGAATCGAGTACCACAATTTTATGGCTGAACCTGTCGAAGAGTTTATTTGTTTCTTCGATAAAGCCCTTGTTGGTGATACTGCCAGTTACCTGCTGGTTGAATATCAGGGCATCATCGTTTTCGAGCGCTGTTTGGATATGCTTCAGCAGTTCTGCGTCAGTGTTTTTGGACCGCCTGTTCTTCAAACCAAAATCGATACGTGGGTATTCCTTTTCCCCGTAAATCTTCTTTGTGTATGTGTATGTATCAAAATCTTCATTCTGAATTATCAAAGAACTTGTATCGGCACCCAAAGCCTGAAGTTGGGAAAAAAGTTCACGGCCATGAATATCATTACCAACAACGCCAATAACTTTTATAGCAGCTGGTCTAAGTGCGGCCAGATTTGCAACAATATTACCCGCGCCTCCCGGGGAGTATAAATGCTTTTCAACGGCTTCGGCTTGTATACCGGTTTCAACGGAAACCTCCGAACCATCTGGGTCCATAAGCCAGTATGCATCCAGGCAAAAATCCCCGTATACGGCAATGCTAACATTGCTTATTTTTTCAAGTATTTCCTTAATCCGGTCTTGTTTCACTCGTACATATATTAAGTAGCATTTTAAATACAGACCATTAAAGAAGCTCAAGCAATTTTTTATACAGTATGGGAATGGTCTGTTTCTGATTTCCTTCGATATAATAGCCTTTTCCTCCAAAGGCCTTCGGAACACGGGTCACAATGCTTTTCTGGTCACGGTAATAATAGCCAACATGGTTTTCATCAGTACATTTATCAGGATGGTAAGGTCTCAGGTCAAAATTGGCCGTTATGATCTTATCCGGCACATGCCCTGTATTCCCGGCCATTGAAGCGGCTTTTAGAAACACTTCAGGACCCGTTACCGCACTGCCTATATTCAGTATCACGCCTCCCCCTGTAAGCCTGGTAATTTCATTTGTATAGATCAGGAAATCCCTGCCTGAACAGCCCCCTTTGGCCTGGCCATCGAAATAAACATGCTGGTCAAGAACATCCGTGCCTATCCCTGCATGAACGGTAAAGGGGATTTTTTTTTCATAACAAACAGCCTGCACACTAAGTTCCGGATGCCTGAATTCTATAGATAGATTTTCCGGTCCGAGTATTTTTGCCGCCTCCTTCCGGAAAGCCTCATCGCAGATCATTCTTCCGACTGATTCACCATAGCCAAGCCTGTACCTGTTCCCAAGTATCAGGGCGGCATTGATATAGTTGAATTCAAATGCCATCCCGAACTGGCCTTTTTCGAGTGCCTGCGGGACATACTCACTTGTCTCCCCTATCAGTCCCAGTTCAAAGTCATGTATAGATGTGGCTGCATTCCCCGAAATTATGGTGAACAGTCCACGCCTGACAAGGTCCCCGAGCAATCTGCCAAATCCGTTCTTTATCAGATGGGCCCCGGTAAAAAACAGCACAGGCCTGTCTTTCATCCTGGCATCAACGATCTTACTGGCAAGAAGAACAATGTTATCTTCGACATCTTTCGGGATATCAAAGGCCATTCCCCCGATATTATCCGGGTCGGCCAGGTCATCAAGCTTCACCTTGTTTGACCGTTCCGATACCGGGTATGTAACTATCTGCACCGGGTCAAAAATTTTATATCTTCCTTTATATTCCATACTCAGATTTATTTAATCAGCCCGGTAATCCGGACAGTATGATAAACCAAAAAACAGATCACCATACTTCGTGAAATCCTGCTTCATTGAAAGCGACTGCCAACCTTACACTCTCAGGAAGATCTTCTTTTTGTACAGGTAATAAAGGAACAGCCATTCGGAAATGATCAGTCCGGTAATGATTACCACCGGGCCAAAAACTTCCGCAGGTTTGGCAAGCCAGCCCAGCAGGAATTCAGACGTATGGTGAAAGTCAATGATCCTTCCACCCAGGTATATGGTGATCGAGTTCAATCCAATGACCCTGAAAAAGAAAGTTCCTTTTCTCCATCCCTTAACATCCATAATGAAGTAAAATAAGGACAGAAGAAGCAGGCTTATTCCGGCAGTGAGCATGTTAAAAGGAACTGTCCATATTTTTTTTATCACAGGATATACAGGTGATAATACCAGTGCCAGCAAAACCAGGCCCATACCTGAAAGAAACAATATTCCCGCCTTTCTGCCAGGAGTAACATTTTTATTGCGCAGTATGTTTCCGGCAATGGCACCCATAAGGGTAACTGATGTTGCTGAAATAATGCATAAAACACCTTCGGGATCATAAGTGCCGTAAAGTAACCTGCCAGGAAGCAAATGCTGATCAATCCAGGCATTGATACTTCCTTCCGGTGTGATCACGCCGGTCCCGAATCCGGGAACAGGTATCAACAGTTGTAAGATGCTTATGCCACCCAGAATACCAACCAGATAGAAAATGCGTGCCCTTATTGAGGATGTATGGAGAACGATCAGCGATGCAAAAAAGTAGGATATTCCAATCTGGGCCAGTACACTGGCGGCACGCATGCCGGGAAAACCGTCCTTCAACACACCGTTATAAACCAGGCCAAAAGCCACCAGCAGAATCATCCGGCGAAATACTTTTTTGATCAATGCAGGTTTTGTGACACCTTTTTCATGTTTGGAGGTGATGGCGTAGGGAATGGCGACTCCAGAAATAAACATAAACAACGGGAAAATTAAATCCCATGCACGAAAACCATTCCATTCAACATGGTGCATCTGTTCCTCCATAACATGAACCCAACCCCAGCCTGTGGCTTTCGCAAGGGCCCCGAAGAGGGCACCTCCTCCTATTATCCAGAACATATCAAATCCGCGAAGTGCATCCAGGGAGTGTAATCTTTCTTTTGATACGGGTTTCAATAACTCAGTTTTCATATCGGTATTAATGTGATTTGTTTATATATTTAAAAGCAATAGCTGATTAAAAGCATGCTAAAACCTGATATATCCAGATTGTCTGCAGGTTTGGAAAGCCCTTCAGGCAGGAATTCAGTCATTCTGTTAACATGAGTTATCCCTCGATCAGGTGTAGATATTGACCGAATATAAGTAATTTTCTAAAATGCAAAAAGTAGGAATCAATAAGTATTTGAAAGAAGCGGAAAACCATCTGGTAAATGAGTTATTACCTTTCTGGACAACCCGTATGATGGATTATGATAACGGAGGCTATATTACGCATTTTGACAAGGATGGCAAAGATACCGGGGAGGATGAAAAATCCCTTATCGCCCAGTCAAGGTCTTTGTATACCCTGTCGTCGGCCCACAGGGCTGGTTACGGGGGAGGTGAATTTGCCCGCCTGGCCGAACACGGGATCAACTTCATGATAGATAAGATGTGGGACAAAGAGCATGGCGGATTTTACTGGATGACGGACCGTTCAGGTGATGTCAAAATCAATAAAAAGATCCTTTACGGACTCAGTTTTGCCATCTACAGCCTGAGTGAATACTCCCTTGCGAGCGGAGATCCCAGGGGAATAGAATACGCTGAAAAAACCTTTGACCTGGTACAGAAATATTGCAGCGACACATATTTTGGAGGATATTTTGAGATGTTTGAGCGGGACTGGACCCTGGCCGGACCGGGCAGCCTGGGGGGGGACCGCAAGACGCTGGATGTGCATATGCATCTCATGGAAGCGTTTACGACGCTTTATGAGTGCAGCAGGAAAGAGGTTCATCGAAGAAAACTACTCGAAGACATTGAAATTTTACTGAACAGGATGATGCACCCGGAATTTAAGACAGGCATTCCGCAATTCACTGCCGACTGGCAAATGGCACCACAGATCAAATTCGATATTATCTGGGGCTGGGACCGTTATGCTGAGCAGGGTGAAAAGGACAATCCGACCGATAATACATGCTACGGGCATAATGCAGAATTTGCCTGGCTCCTGATCCATGCCATGGAGGTACTTGGGCTAGGTGCGGGCAAATACCTGGATCTGTTGACCCGGATCTTTGATCACACCATTGACAACGGTGTGGATAGGGAATATGGCGGCGTTTATGTCGAAGGCCCTCACGCCGGCGGCGTTTATGACAGGGAAAAAGAATTCTGGCAGCAGGCTGAAGTAATGATTGGCGCACTAGATGCATGCCTGCTTACCGGAGAAGAGAAATACTGGGAAGCCTACTGCAATGTCCACCGCTTTGTCTTTGACAGGATGATCAACCGGGAGGCTGGTGAATGGTATCCCTTGCTGACAAGGGAAGGAGTGCCGATCTGGACACATATGTCTCACTCCTGGAAAGTCAATTACCACACTGTCAGGGCTATGGTCCAGAGTATCAAACGTTTGAAAAAGCTTGCAGCGGAAATAAAATAAATCCTGTAACTGGATCCTTGGAAATTGGAAATTTCACTCAACACCCTTGACTGGTTGGTCGGACTTATCGTACTGGTTGGCAGTCTTGCTGTGGGACTTTACATGGCATACAGGACCAAAGCGGGACAAAACAGCTCGCATTTTTTTCTCGGCGGAAGGAAAATTCTCTGGCCTGTGGTCGGGGCCTCCCTTTTTGCTACGAATATCGGCGCCGAGCATCTGGTCGGCCTTTCCGGCGATTCATACAGGTATGGCCTTTCCGCCGGATCTGTCGAACTGACAACCTATATAACCCTTGGCTTTGCCTGTGCTGTCCTGTTCCCGTATTACTTGAAAAACAGGATCTATACCATCCCCGAATTTCTTGAATTGAGGTATGACAGGAAAGCACGGACTTTCTTCTCAGGCCTGATGCTCGTAATCAGTGTAATGACCAAGCTTGCATTCACGCTCTTTGCAGGGGCCCTGGTCCTGAACAGCCTGCTCGGGTGGAATGTGATGGCTACCGTTGTGTATATAGGCCTTATCGTTGCTGCATTTACGATCCTTGGAGGTTTTACAGCGGTAGCTTATACCGATACCATCCAGGCAGTCATTATGATCGTTGGTGCGGGCATCATGCTTATCATCGGACTGGACAGGGTTGGGGGCTGGAGTGGCCTGATGGAGAAAGTTCCCGGGTCGATGACCATTGCGAAGCCCAATGACCCTGTGTATCCCTTCTGGGGCATTCTCGCAACGGCATTTTATGCCGGCATTTTCTACTGGGGAATGGACCAGGTGAATGTGCAGCGGGTCCTGGCTGCCCAGAACCTGAAACAGGCAAGGTGGGGGGCCATGTTCGCCACCTTGCTCAAACTGATGCCTATCTTTATTTTCGCCCTTCCCGGTGTGATTGCCCTGGCGCTTTATCCGGGTCTAGAAGGGGAAGAAACGAAGCAGACCTTTGTTGTCCTGCTCAACAATCTGTTGCCGTCCGGGTTACGGGGACTGGTACTTGCCTCGCTGATGGCAGCATTGATCACCTCCCTGATAGCCGTTCTTAATTCTGTTTCAACCCTGGTTGTGCGGGATTTTGTCATTAAGTATCAACCGGATATTACAGAAGGCAGACAGGTATTGACCGGCCGTATCGTCATCCTGCTGGTGACCCTGCTTGGCGTGGGTGCTGCATATCTTGTATACAAAAGTGAAGAGGGCATCTATAAATACCTCCAGACAATTACTGCCTACCTGGTTCTGCCTGTCTTTCCGGCCATTTTTTTTGGTATTATCAGCAAAAGGGTGACCCTGAAGGCCGCGGTCGTTTCTGTGCTTGTGGGACTCATCCTTGCCACGATATTTGTAATAGACCAGTTCATCGGTCCGGATACGGGAGAAAAAATATTCCCTTTCCTTCATTTAAGACTCACGCTGAATTTCGGATTTCGCGGCCTTTGGGCTACCATATTAATATCCATAATCCTATTTGCCGTATCTGCATTTACGCCAAAAACCGACCCTGCGAAACTTGATAAAACGACGATTAATTATTCAAAAGGGATTGAGAAGTTCTCGGGTCTGTCGGACTGGAGGCTGCATTTGCTTGTGTTAACCCTAATAACCATCCTGATATATGTATGGTTAAGCTGAAACATGAAATGATGAAAAACTTACTTAGAGGAGTTGTTATGAACATGGTATTGTCAGTCCTTTCGGGATGCGGGACAGCAGACAAAAAACAACCAGGGCATCAGGAACCAACGGATTATAAGGTCAAACTGGAAGTAGTCACAAAGCATTGGGACGGGCAGTTCAACTGGACCCAGGCCCGTGTCGCTGCCATACCCGGGATGGGGAATGACGGTAAGCCCATCCTGATAATGACCATGCAAAAGTGGTTCGTATCCCACGCTGATTATTATTCAGGTCTTTATACCATGCAAAGCCATGACATGGGTGCCACCTGGACCGCTCCGAAGGAACAACCAGCCCTGGGCTGGCGGCGGGGAGCCGACAATATCATCATCGGAATTTGCGATTTTACACCGGGATGGCATGAAAAGACAGGCAAGTTACTGGCCATTGGGCATACGGTCTACTACTACGAAGGCGGAAAACTCATGCAAAAACGGCCACGGTCAACGGCCTATGCAGTGTATGATCCTGAAACCGATGAATGGTCCCACTGGAAGCGAATGGAACCTCCGGACAAAATCAAATTCTACAATTCCGGCTCAGGCTGTGGACAATGGCTGGTGAAACGGGACGGTGGATTGCTCGTACCGGCCTATTTCAAAGCCAAGGGGGATACCACCAATTGTTATGCTTCCACCATCTTTCATTGCCGTTTTGACGGGGAAACGTTGCGCTATATCCACCATGGAGATGAGCTGTCCCTGGATCAACCTCGCGGCGTTTACGAACCGTCTCTTGCTTTTTTCAAGAACCGTTATTACCTGACATTGAGAAATGACAAAAAAGCTTATGTAACCATGAGCGATGATGCCATTCACTGGCAGCCAATCAAGCCGTGGACTTTTGAAAACGGCCTCGAAATCGGCAGCTACAACACGCAGCAGCACTGGGCCACGCATGATGAAGGCCTGTTCCTTGTTTATGAGCGAGGCGCAATGATGGGTAATTTCGGCGTTTCACGCATCAGTGATGAAGAAACCTGGGTAACGGTGGGTGAAAACATGCATCCTCCGGAGAACCTCAACCTTGGTGCCGATGGCAGTGTATTTGCCGCACGTATAAACTTCTCAGGTAACGGTACGACAAATCAAAAACCATAGCGAATATGAATAGACGGAAATTTATACTGAGCACGGTTGGAACAGCAACATTGAATATGCTGGGATACTCCTGTATAAACAGGACAAATTGCACGGATGGAGATAACTCATCTGAATATATTGCCGGAGTTACCCTGCAGGAACACCGCGATGAACTGGAAAGCAGGTTATTTGATGAATACCTGCCTTTTTGGGATAATGGCGGGTATGACAAAGCATACGGTGGATTCATATGCAATCTGAACAGTGATGGAATTCCTGTGGATGATGAAAAATTTATCTGGTACCAGGGGCGGGCGATATGGGTGTATTCATATCTGTACAATCATTTCGGTCGCCATCCTGAGCATCTCGAAATCGCCAGAAGCACACGTGATTTTATGGTTAAACATATGTACCTCGGCGATGGAAGGTGGGCAGAATTGGTTCATAGGAACGGAAAAGTGATCAGGGGCATTGGTCCCGGTTCCGATGTATATGGCTGGTTATTTGCAGCCAACGGCCTTGCAGAATATTTTAGGATTTCCGGGAACGAAGAGGATATCAGGTTGGTAAAAGAATCTATTTGGGCTGCGGTAAAAGCTTATGATGCTCCTCATTATCAACAGGGAACAGATTTTGAAGGACTGAGGATTCAAGGCCATTCCATGGTCCTGATCCGGCTATTACCCCAGCTTTTGAATTACCATAATGATGATGAGCTCGAAAAACTATTGGATTTTCATGCAGATAAGCTGATGACGGCTTTCTACAATCCCCGGTACCGGATTTCCAATGAAAGGCTCAACCATGATTACAGCAGGATCCCGGGTGAGGAGGGATCAATGTTCCTCGGGCATTCCCTGGAGACCCAGTGGATGCTTATGCAACTTGCTTTGCAAAAAAAGGATCAGGTACTTTTTGAAAAGGCCAAAAACAATTTCAGAAGGTATCTTGAAATGGGTTGGGATCATATTTTTGACGGATGGGCCAGCGAAGATTATCATGTATTCGGCGGTGAGCATCATATCCTGGGTACGGATTATGCTACAAAAACCATGTGGGCGCATGTTGAGATTTTAATCGGGTGCATGCTGGTCATTGAACATGCAGGTGAGGCGTGGGCCTGGGACTGGTACCAACGGACATGGGAGTACGTGAAAAAAACATTCTGTCTGGGTGCGGGAGCATGGGAACAGGCAGTTAACCGGCAAGGAGAACCTGTCTCAAGAGAAAAGTGGGGGATCCATCCGATGAGGCGAGGCAATTATCATCAGCCAAGATTTTTAATGTTGAATATTCTGAGCCTTAACCGCATGATACAAAGAGGGCAAAAATAACGACTTCTTTATATGCTGCCTGATGTATCTTTATTGTTGAAGTATGAAAAGATTCATTCTACTTTTTACAAATCTGTTGACCGCCAGCATGCTCTTCTGTCAGAACCCGTTCCGGGATACTGTCCCCTGTGAGCGTACCAGGAACTTTCCAAAGCAGCATGTGAGGGTTGATGAAATGCCCGCCAGGCACAATCTGTGGGTATTCCTTCTTGCCGGACAATCCAATATGGCGGGAAGGGGCTTTGTAGAACCCCGTGACACTTTGCCGGAGGACCGCATACTGACCATAACGAAAAACAAACAATGGATCCTCGCCAAAGAGCCACTGCATTTTTATGAACCCGAGCTTACAGGATTGGATTGCGGGTTGTCATTTTGCAGGGAAATGATCAAACATGTTCCGGATTCGGTCAGTATAGCATTGATACCCTGTGCTGTGGGAGGAAGTTCTATCCAACAATGGCTTGGCGATTCGCTCCACAGAACAGTCCAATTATTGAGCAATTTCAAAAACAATGTTGATTTCGCGGAAAGATATGGCATGGTAAAAGGCGTGCTCTGGCACCAGGGGGAAAGTGATTCATCTCCAGATTTGATCGTGAAATACAAACGGAATCTGAAAAAATTAATTTCAGCATTCAGGCATACTGTGGGCCATGATGGCCTGCCATTTTTCATGGGTGAACTGGGCTCTTTTGCCGATCCCGGAAGGCAGCGCGGATGGGATTCCATCAATAACATCATTCATGAAGTAGCGGTTCAGGATGAAAACACCTTTGTCATCGGGACGGATGATCTGGAGACCAAAGGAGATAACATACATTTTAACTCGGAGGGTCAACGCAGTATGGGCTGGCGTTTTGCCAGGATGTTTGCCGGATATTATGTTGATGGCCGGTACACATATCAGCAAAAAATCACCGGGAAAATATGTACGGTAGAAAAATATCTGCATATCCCATCGCCAGACCCGAACACGGCAACCACGGTCAGTATACAATACATAGGCGAGGGATATAAACGCCGTGAACGCCGGGCCAATATCTCTTCCAGCGACTGGACGGATACCCATCGCAAGCGTTATTCCCCTGACAATGGCCGGACCTGGTCACCCTGGCAGCTTATTTATAATAAAGCGCCTGAGCAAAACGGATTTGTCCAGAGTGGCGGACCCTCACAGGATGGCAGCGGGCCTCTGGATACCGCCTCCGGAATGCTGATTAAACCGGTATTCCAGCGGATTATCCGGGGAGATCCTCAGGAGGCTATGAGCGCTGTGTGGTCAGGGGACAGGAGATTTTCAGATCATGGTTTCTACCAGCTCTCTGCAGACAATGGGGCGAGCTGGGACCAGGGTCACCTGTTGAAGTACGAAACAGGACCTGATTTTGACCCGGAAGACTGGGGCGATCCCGGA
>Ga0111175_1040_pt1 | contig 40543 bp, 30 predicted proteins | sample DeeMarSWOR324_28_FD_80228 | JGI IMG/M metagenome (GOLD analysis project Ga0111175, IMG submission 80228) | Bacteroides sp. SM23_62
TTACGCAGGCGAAGACAAATCGCTACGCTTGGTTATTTCACTCTCCACCATACAATTTATACACTTCTGAACCAGCGCTCAGAAATGCCCCCGTTCCGTAAACTTCAGTTTTGTCAGGCCAGGCTTGGCCTGGAGCCGCTCCTATGGGCTGAACATAACCCAGCATGCCTTCCTCTGTGACATGACTGACCAATGCTTTCCATCCTTTCTCAACAGCCGGGACATAGGCTGCCTTTTCCAGAATACCTTTATTTATTCCCCACGCCAGGCCGTAGGTAAAAAATGACGAACCACTTGTTTCGGGCGTGGGGTAAAATGCCTGTCCCAGTAAACTCATTGCCCAGTGCCCTTCCGGAGTTTGAATTTCGAGCAATTTTGCAGCCATTTTTTTGTAAATCTTCAGGAAATACTTGTATTCCTTGCTCTGGGGATCCAGCTCATTCATGATATTGGTGAGCCCGGCAAATACCCATCCGTTGCCTCTTGACCAGAATATTTTTGTTCCGTTATCCAGTTTACCCATGTAGCTTTCGTCGCGGTAATAGAGGTTCTCCTTTTTATCAAACAGGAAATCGGTGGTTGCTTTGTATTCAGCCATCATGAAATCGAGATATTTCCTTTCACCTGTAATATTGTAAAGCTTTGCCCAGACGGGAGGTGACATAAACAGTGCATCACACCAGTTCCATCGGTCCCGGTGGTATGGGGTACTACGCCATTGCAAAGGGGTTTGTGCAGGATGGAGCATGATGTAATTGAACCGTTCTTTTGTGGGTCCAAGCATCTTCTCATCCCCATACTTACGATACAGCTCAGCATACATTTGGCCTACCGTATGATCATCCGCATCGTATATACGACGGTGTAAATTCCACTCATGCTTTTCTCCAATCTCTTTGAGCCATTCGTAATACTTATCATCATCTGCCATGGCTGCCCATTTCACCATACCAACATACAATGCACCATTTGTCCAGTCCAGTGGATGGTGAGGTTCATCCCGGCTATATGAATCACGGTAATGATCTATTTGCCAATCAGCAACTTTTTTCATGATTTTCTTTACCTCAGTGGGTGCTATGTCCTGAGCCTGGGTTAAGGTTGTAATGGCAAATGCTGCCACCATGATAAAAATCTTTGATGTTTTCATTTTTTGAGGATATTTATGGTTTGATTTTTATTAAAACGTAGAACAAGTGGTATCATGATGAAATACAGGGACTTTGTAATTTATTGTTTATCAGAGAGGTATTAAAAATAACAATATTTTGGGAGTATGGGGAATTTGAAAAATATACCTACATTCACGAAACGAGAACGATTCTTTTTCCTAAAACTGACTGCCATGATTAAAAAGTGCATTTTATGGGTCTGTATTTTTGCATTATCTGGTTCTTTCAGCCTTTTTTCCCAGGGGCAGTTTAAGGCATTGGTTTATACCAGTCCCGATTACTACCACGATGTCGTAATACCCACAGCCATATCTGAATTCAAAAAAATGGCAGCGAAGCATTTTTTTGAAATGGAATGGACCCAGCAAGCATCAAGATTTAACGGGGATGAGCTGAAGGATTATGCTGTGATCGTTTTCTTGCATGCCAATGGGGGTTCATTGGATAACGAGCAAATGAAAAGCCTCAAGCAATTTGTCCGGCAGGGAGGAGGATTTGTAGGAATCCATGCCACATCAGTCACACAGGAACAGGATGAATGGTTCCAAAAACTGGTGGGAAGGGTTTTTATAGGGCATCCTGAAAAACAAACGGCAGTGATCAATGTGATTGACAAGAATTTTCCTGCCTGCATGCACCTGCCGGATCATTGGTTGTGGACCGATGAATGGTATGACTTTGGAGAAGCTTTAACTGACTCCATGCATGTGCTGTTGACTGTTGATGAGTCCACATACAATGCCATAAACGGCATGGGTGATTTTCATCCTGTTTCCTGGTACCAGGAATATGATGGGGGAAGATCCTTCTATACTGCCATGGGCCATCTGGAAATACATTATTCAGATGCCAGGTTTCTAGATCATATCTATGGTGGAATATACTGGGCTGCAACAGGCAAAGGAATTCTTATGAACACTTCCGAAGACTTTTAAAGATGATTGCAAACCTGAATGGATAGAATGCTTATGGATTTTATGAAATTACTGATCACTTTATTGCTTCCCATATTGCTGTTCAGCTGCGGAGATCATTCCCTCATTCAGTATCAACCCTTGACAGAGCATATCAGCCAGTACGATAAGGCTGAATTTCGGATTTCTGTTGGGGATACTTTTGCACAACCCTATGACAGCAGGTTGGTAGCGTTAAATATGATCCTTGAATCGCCCTCCGGCAAATCTTTGTTCTTACCGGCTTATAATGAGGCTCAAAGGGAAGGATCATCTGTTTGGAAAGCCTGTTTCACTCCACAGGAAGCCGGAGAGTACAGCTATCACTTTGAACTCATCAGGAATGGGGAGGAAATTGATATTTCAGAAAACGGGAATTTTGCTGCCTCGGCATCTGAAAAGGATGGATTCCTGCATACAGACGGATTCTGGACATTGAGATTTGATTCTGGAAAGCCCTTCAGGGGAATAGGTGAAAATGTAAGTTGGGAAGCCAGAGCCTGGGAGAACCCGAAGTGGACATATGATTATTTCCTTGCATCACTTTCTGGAAACAATGCTAATTTTTTCCGTGTATGGATGTGTCCCTGGAACTTCCCGGTAGCCTGGCCGGAAGTCAGCAGCACAGACCGCTATACATCATCTGAAGAATATTTTAATCCAAGTGGTATCAAGAGGCTGGATGAGGTTGTTCAGATGATTGATAGCATGGATTTGTACATGATGCTGGCAATCAATCATCATGGAGGGTTCATCGAAAACCGTGGATGGGAGCATAACCGTTACAATGCAGCCAACGGCGGACCTGCAGCCAATCCTGCAGCATTTTTTGCTTCCCCGGAGGCCAGGGAGATGTTTAAGAACCAACTCAGGTATATCGTTGCCAGATGGGGGTGTAGTCCTCATATAGCTGCCTGGGAATTTTTTAATGAGGTGGACAATGCGGTATTTTATGGCCAGGACAGCATCATCATACCGCATCAGGCAGTCACCAACTGGCATAAGGAAATGGCAGCCTATCTTAAAAGCATTGACCCTTACGATCACATCGTGACCACGAGTGTTTCTCACCGGGAAATTGAGGGCCTATATGCCCTGGAAGAGCTTGATCTGAATCAAATGCATGTATATAAGCGGACCAAGCAGATTCCGGAAGAGATCCTGATGTATACAGAAAAGTATCAGAAACCCTTCAGCTGGGGTGAATTTGGATATGAATGGGACTGGAATAAGGACTTTTCAACGTTTGCGGATGAGATGGACCATGATTACAGAATTGGTCTGTGGTATGGTCTGTTCAATCCCACACCCATCCTTCCCATGACCTGGTGGTGGGAGTTTTTTGATGAGAGAAGTATGACAACATACTTTAAAAGTGTTGCAGAAATCAACGATCAGATGCTTGAAGCAGGTGGAGGTGCTTTTGAAAAAACTGAGGCTCATGCCGGGAATGCCGAGGCTTATGCTGTTAAATGCGGAAAAACATATTTCGTATATTTGTTGAATGATTCCGGTCGGGCCTTTAACGGGGATGTGGAAATAACTGTTTCAGAAAGCGAAACGACGGATTTTTTCGTGAAAGCATTTGATCCTGATTCCAGGGAATACCAGGACAGAGGGAAAACTGCCTCTCAAAACGGGAGAATTGTATTTTCTGAAAAGGATTTAGAGAACACCCTGTGTAAAGTATTCATACTCTCCACATCAGAATAATTCCGTTGTATGGACTATTAATTATGACTCATAATCATCCCTTTCCCATAAAAGACTGTCTGCCTGTGATTTTCTTATTGCTGGCATTCCCTACATTCGGCCAGGAATCGAAAAACACCTAAAGCCTTCAGGGATGGTGGCACCTGGTACTACCCCCATTTTCACCTGTTGTTCACGTTGACAATACCATCACTTTCAGGTTAAAAGCCCCGGTTTGATCAGGCTCGGAACATTGATTATGGAATGGTCAATATCCATAGGTATCAGTCAAAGGCCATGGGTAAACAAAGAGGCTTGTACGTTTATCTGCCCGCAGAGTATCAAGATAATTTCCAAAAGAATTACCCGGCATTATATTTACGTCATGGCGGGGAGATAATGAGTCAAGCTGGTCCGGCATGAGCGGCCGGGCTGATGTAATTCTTGAAAACCTTATTGTCGATGGCAAAACCAGGCTTATGATTATGGTAATGATGAAAGGACTGACGGACGGAACCTGGGCAGGTGGCAGCTCCCCGGAAGGCATTGGAAACTACAGGGTACTTGAAGGCAAAGAATACAGGGCCATTGCAGGTTTGTCCATGGGCGGAGGCAGTCTTTTATCATTGGCCTGCGGAATACCGGGAAATTTTGCTGAGTGGGGGACTTTTGTTCCGGATTGTTAAGCGCAAAAGAGTTTGTCCTTTCTGAGTATATCCCAGATTTCTATTTATAAATCTATCAGTTCAATCAGAATTTTGAGTTGATCTGGCTGGCCTGTGGAACTGATGATCCAAGAATTCATGGGCACAGGGAGTTTTCACAGCGTATATTTTAGCCTGAATAATGGGAATGTATTCCCCCAAGCAGAACTTCAGGCAGCGGCTTTCAATGAGTGACCTGTTAATGTGGCTCCGGCAACAATGAAAGCTATAACCCCTGCCAGCAAGAAGATCCACCAATTGTACAAAAGGGGAATTAAGAATGTACCCCGTATTTTACACTTTAAGGCAAATAAATTACTCTAATCTTTGAAATACTTTGCCGATATTGCTTAATGGAGGGGAGGTAGAAAAAAGACCTGCATGGGCTTAAAGTCCAGTGGATTTTATTGCTTTTCCTTGATCCAGGATTAAGTAATCAAAATAGGTTTCAATGGATACCAATATGCGTTTGAAATGATTGCTTCTGTATTTTCATGTCCAAGATTCATGAAATCAATTATTTTGTCTTCTTTTGGGAACAGACTATGACAGTAAACCGGGTAGGTATGGTCAGGTACGATCCCAATGTAATCATTGCCAGTTATCATTTGAAGGATTGCTTCCCCTTCATGCAGAATAAAAGGGATATTGTTTTCATAAAGGGCAACAGCCATTTTTACAGTCTCCTCAACCCTGGCTATGCTAGACCCTGCCAGCATCAATGTCCATGCGTCTCCGGATTCAACAACCATCAATGAGATGTGGGTTGAATTTCCTCCACGACAAATCTCCCAGGGATGGGCTCCCGGATTTTTGCCGCTATTATACCATTCCCTAAAGTCTTCCTTTGAATGCATCTCAATTTCAGTCAGCCCACCATGCCGCCCATCGGCCATTTGATTGTACTTTTCTCTTGGAGACAATTTATCCCGGGTTTCCCTGAAATAACCATTGGCATTGTAGCAAATCTCGCAATACCTGAAGAAATCATACGCTGATATTTCAGGGATGGTTAATATCTCTTTATGATCCTGCTGTTTCCCCACAATGGTTTTCATTGCCTGAATCCTGTTTTCGCCCAACCTCTCATCTAACCTGACTGCTTCAATTCCCAATATATCCCAGTATTTTTTCCTTATCAATCTGCCGATCATTTTCTGATAGGATAAATTTTTCTCCAAATCGCTATTGTACATGGTAACATCTTTTTCAATTTTCCTTGTCTCTTCTTTTATCCTGTATAACAGTGATTCCAGAAATCTTACCATATCCTTATCCTGGCAATTTTCATTTTCTTCAGGTTCTTCATTTGCATTAATGGTAAAGCACAGTCTTGAATTGATATAAAAAAAACTGATCGTCCCGGTATCTTGCGGTTGTAATGCTATACCATTTAACTTTATCGGGATAATAATCTTCCCATTCCTGTTTAAATGCTTCATATGAATCCACAAGTCCTTCGCTGAGATATTCTTCAAAATCTCCAAAATCATAAATGGAACCCCTGGGAATGTCAATCCATAATTCTCTTATTTCATCATCACCCTCAGCTAAAATGCGACTCATTGACAAATAAATATCTGCGAGTAGCTTTTTCTTGAAGGGATCCGTAATTAAGGAGTTATTTTCACACTGTTCGATAATTTGGTCCATCCAGGGTGCAGTTATATCCATTTTCATAGAACAAATGTCCGGTTTAGAGTTTCAGTATCCAAATGCAATTCTTGTCCATTTCATATGAAATAACCTCGAGGGGATAGGCAGGGTAATTTTCAGTAAATTTCTTTACTGAAGTTGTCTTTCCACTTTTACATTTCAGTTTAACTTCATAAGCCAGACCTTCATTCAGGGAAGCGTTAATTATGAAATCTATTTCAGCTTTATCAGTTGTGCGCCAATACTTAATTATATCTGGATCATATAGTTCCGTCAACCTTTTGTGAACATAATTTTCTATCAATGCACCCCTATCTTCCCTGGAATTAAAATCAAAAAACCGGTTAAGAGAACTATTTCTCAAGCCTGAATCTTTGAAAAATATCTTTGGCATTCTGGTAAGCTCTTTTCTGAGATTTGTATGGAATGGCTTTAGCAGTTCAATATGGAAACAATTCTCAAGGACAAACAGGTATTTTTGAACGGTTTTATTATCCACACCAATTGTATTTGCAAGCTCATTTCTGTTCACAATATTCCCTGTCTGCCCGGCCAGCAGGGTCAACATGTAGTAAAATTTGTTCGCGTTACTTATCCCGGATTCATCGATGTCCCTTTTTAAAAAGGAATCTCTTATATCTTTCAGCAATTTTATTTTCTCGTCCCTGTTTGTTTCCAGCGCAACTTCCGGATAGCCACCAAAAATCAGATACTCACTGAACAACTCTGTCAATTCTCTGGAGTTGGTCGAAATATAATCCTGAAGGCTCCTGATGTTTTGCAACTCTTTGCTTAATTTGTCCGAACCCTTAAAAACCAGCCATTCTTCAAATGTCAATGTCTGTAATTCAAATACTCTTTTCCGTCCGGAAAGGGAATCAGTGAATTTCTGGTCCATATAAAATGCACTGCTGCCAGATGCAATGATTTTAAGATTCCGGTTGTACACATCATATAAATACTTAAGAAAATTTGATGGATCAGCAGCATATTGAATCTCGTCAATAAAAAGAAATAACGGTTTTTTTGCTTCGCTTGAGCTATTCAGATATTTTTCCGGACGCTGAACAAAGGAAAAAACCTCCTCGGGATGGTCATTTATGGCAGTAAGAATGTCCCTGTCCTCAAACGTCAGGAAACTTACTGCATCTCCATTACTCTCCAGTTCTTTGTATAAAGCCTGTAATAATGAGGTTTTGCCGCTTTGACGGGGACCCGTAATCAGGGTATATTCTTTCCTTGAAAGGTGCTTTTTAATATCCCGGTGTATTTGGCGCTGGATATACATTTCTTTTTGTTACAAAGTTAATGAAAAAAAGGATAATTATGGAAACAGAATCCATAATTATCAGATATTTATGGAATAAATATCCAATAATATCACAATTTGTAATAATTTTGTTCGCTAAAGTCATAATGGCTGATATTCAAAATAACCTTCCGCTGCAGACCTACACAAAACAACTAACTTACCGGCATAGAGCGAAACACTGAATTAAATTTTTGCTCAATCTGTTCTATTTCCTGATCAGTCAAAGCATTAAATTCCTTTTTCCTGGCCCTATATGATAATTTACCATTGTTTTGTCCGAGGAACCAGATAAGCAGCGCAACCATTTTATCGGGCATTTCAAAGTTGTCGTCCAGCCAGGCTTTCATTGAATCATAATCAAACAGGCAGGATAGTTCAGCAGGTATGATGTTGTTAATTGTGTAGTCAACACAATCAAACAGGAACTCTGCCTGTTAAGCTGTCATCGTTTAACAAGGAAGTTAACTGTACCGTCTATCCAAGTATCTTCGATACACAATTGAACATCGAAATGAACTCAAATCGTCTGATTAATGTTACTGTAATATTATACGATCTTACAGGAAAACCTGTATTAAATGCTAGTTTTGATATTCAGCCAGGGCTTAACCTCCACCAAATCGATTGCCCTGCGACGCTCTAAAAACAAATGTACCTTCTCCGTATTATCGATAAAAACAGCAGTGAAGTATTAGAAGTTCTGAGAGTTATTAAAAAATAAGAGATATGAGATACATTTTTTTGCCCTTGTTCGCCCTCATAACTGGTCTGGCTTTTTCCCAGAACAAGACCGATGTGAGCCTTTTCATGAAAGAAGATCCCGGCCATTTATTAAGCGAAGTCTTGGTAAAAACCTATTCCGATGATCCTTATTGACAAGGATCATTGACAGCTCCGGGTGTGCCAAAGTCACCTGTGTTGTAAACGGATGTGGCAATACACCAGGAAGTCCCCAGGATGGCATCAGCGGGAGTGACCATATCCGGATTCAGGCTGATCGAAGCACCTGGTGAGTCCGGGAAATGATCCCCACCGTAATTCACGGAAAAGATCAATGCACCGGGCTCGATTTCCGTACCTTCATTATATATGCCAAGAACAGCTCCTGTGTTGGGCAACAGAATGCCTGAACCAAAAACATAACTGTTCGTGGCGTCCGTCGCCATTTCAGTGCGTTTGAATACGAAGTATCCCGCCGCGGATAACTCAATGGAATCTGTGATGATGTGACGGTTGAGATCATCCCTTACCAGTACAAGGTTTTGCAGGTTAATTGTTTGATCCGAATTGTTGTAGATCTCGAACCATTCACCTTCTGTATCAGTTAGCACCGAAGGATTATACATGATCTCTGTGATCAGCAATTCTCCATACCCTATTCCACTGCTATGAGGATTGCCGGAGTGGTCTGTTAATTCAATTACCTCCACCACTGCCTCGGATGAATCCATTATTATACTGAAGTTTGCCATACCTCCGTTGACTGTGGCATCCACAAGTACCTGATAATGCCTGTTTGGAAGTGGTTCCGGTATTTGACCGGATAAAACTTTACTGGCATACGAACCATCAGGCAACAAATAGGAAAGCTCAACCATGATTTCAAGCGGTAAAGTCCTGAAATAGCCCATCCTGGTTTCATCTCTTGAGAATACCAGTGAACCCAGCTGCGATGATACGGTTGTCGTGTAATCAATAAAACTGCTTGTGACATTACCGGAATAGAGGATGGTCACAATGGTGTTGGCCAGCTCGCAATTCACCAGAACCGATTGCCGGGAGTTGCTGCCAATGGTAAACACTTCCGATGCCCCGAAATAATAGGGATTTTCAAAAGCAGCCGGGAGATCATTATCTGAATGGGCTGCAACATAGTAATTACCGGTTTCCAGTTCAATGGTATCCGGCATTGCCGAAACACTGTCAAAGGCCATTACCAGGGTGCCATCCGCACTGTAAATGGTGACTTTAAAATCCTCGATACGGGGCATTGATTTTAATCCCCTGCCCACCTCATTAACATTGACTCGCAATCCGATGCTAACGTGTAATTTGCCGGTTTCCCTGCTGGGTTTAAACTCATTTTTCTGGCAAGAAATTGAAATGATCATCGTTAGACAAAACGTTAAAAGACATAGATTTTTCATGGCTTAAGCATTTATTGGTTAACATTTGAAGGGATTTATTGCTTAATGTGACTGGAAGCAATAAATCAGCGTTTCCTTTCAAATTATCTGCATGCTATAAGACTGGTCTCGTCTGTTATAAAAAATACGGGCTTGAAGGTAGATCCGGTAAAGGGCATTACTCTCACACTATCTTTCTTTCTTTATTAAGGGGACATTTTCAGGATTGAGTTCCCAACCGGTTCAGGCAGGATGATGAATTTTTTTGAGTTGAGCAAGAAGATTGCCAGGCGCCTGATCCGTATTTTTTTAAAGGATAAAAACGGTAAACGCCCCGTGTTTGGCAGTAATGAGAAATTCCAATCCGATCCTTACTGGCAGGACCATATTCTTTTTTATGAATATTTCAATCTGGATCCTTCCGGATATCTTAAAACGGGGAACAGTTTATTGGATGTGGATTAAACCTGCCACGATTCCACGCTTCATAATTCTTACTGCCAATTGAGGTTGGTTTTTGACCTTGATAACGGTTGCCGGCATTCCTGATATACATGAACGATTGCAAAAAGGACACAAAGCAGGTAAGCGTACATAAAAAAATAATTCTTGCATATCGGAAACGGATCAGAAATAATGGTTATTCTTGTCGGGGTTTAGGAAATGGTATTCATGGAACCTTTTATTGTTGACAAACCTCAGGGCACAGTCAACAAGATTTTTATTACATTGAATTTTAATAATAAGGGAGTAAAGCAGCAGCAGTGGAGGGTAATGATCTTATAAATTATTAGAGTATATCGTTACAGGTTCCGGAAGCCTCGAATTAAAAGAAAAGATCCACGAATCTCTTGCCGGAATAAAAAGAATTTTTGAAATGATGCCGGTAACATTCCTTGAGTTTGTTAAATATAAAACAAATTATCGCTATCAAGGAAATATTGTGACATTTTTAGAAATTCATCAATCCGAATGTGAAACCCTTCTAAACGAATACCTGAATTATGGAGGATTCCCACGGATAGTGACAGAACCCGAATCAGATGAAAAACTGAAACTGATCGATGAAATTTTCCGAAGTTATATTGAAAAAGATATCGTTTATCTGTTGCAAATCGAGCGCCCTGAGGTCTTTAAGATGCTTATTCAAATTCTTGCAAGTCAGGTTGCTCAGTTGATAAACTTTTCTTCCCTGGCTTCCCAGGTCGGCCTCTCGGTTCCAACACTGAAAAAGTGCCTAGCGATTTGTTCAAGTTCTCCCGACGCGATCAAACTCCTGACATAGCAGGTATGGAAAATGTCTGTGGTACTTAATTGAGGATTCTGGTATTATCGGCACTATCGTCCGGTATTATCAAAACATTATCCCCTGACACTGGCCTCGGGCAATCGCTTCTGAATGTCCTTTAGTTGCTCATAACTTTCGATGCCCAATGTAAAATGGTCGAGAAAACCTGCCCCGGTGTGAAATTCGAGGCATTCGTCTTTTTGATCCACCAGTCTTCCGGCACCATATACTTTCATCCCAATGATGGCTTTTCCATTCTTTTTCATTCGGGTCAGCACATTTTGAACCGTGGACACATCTGCATCCATAGCCACTCCACCTGGATTATATCTTACAAGGTCTACATCAACCCATGGCTCATCAGCGGTGGTCTCCAGTGCACCAATCGAATGACACGATATCCCATGAGCCCGTATGGTTCCCGCTTCTTTGGCTTCGCTTAATGCTTCCATGGCACCTTTCATGTTCACATTCCACTCGGGATCGGTAATTGCATGCAGAAGAACAATATCGAAGTAATCGGTTCCAAGTTCATTTTTAAACCGGTCCAGATCACTTCTAATATCTTTATAAGTGGTTGAATTAGTCTTGGTGAGCAGCACCAGCTTTTCCCTTTCTATTTTCTTCATTGCCTCCTTAATATGCGGATGAGAACCATACTGATCTGCAGTTTCCCAGAAATTGATTCCTTCATCATATGCGGCACGAAGCAGGTCGGAGACTCCTGTAATACCCAGCTTCCGTGTCTGGTTTGAACTTCCTCCAAATCCACGTGTTCCGGTACCCATTGCCATCCTTGACATAACTATTCCTGTATTGCCCAGTTGAACCTGGTCACTTGGATATAATTTTTTAGTTCCTGCAAATAGTTCATATGGAAATGCTGTGAGTAATGCTGTACCGGCAAGGCTGTTCTGAATAAATTTTCTACGATTCATGAGCATTGTGTTATTAATTCAATAAACAAATTTACTGAGACCATACTATCAAAACAAAGAGGAGTGATATTTTGTTTGATTTGAATGCGTGGAGATCATCGGAAATATTGTCGTCGTAAACCACAAGATCAATTACCCTGTTACAAACCAAAGGATTCAATAACCGGCGGATAATCGTCTTATGAATAGCTGTTTAGCTATTTTTTTAGAACAGATTCTTAGCAAATTGACGGGTATTGATCTTCGGTTTGATAGATCTCCTGGCTATGTCTGACAATTTTTCAATCATAAATTCAAATTACCTGAACGGCATAATGTTTTGATGAAAATCCAGTATTCTTTATTTATCTTTCATGATCAGATGAATTAACCAGGAATAGGAAAATCATGAAGTATATTTATCAGTCCGTTTTAATAAGTCTCATAGGTGTTTCTTCTCTGTTTGCCCAACCTGAAGTATATCCCTGGAGTAATATAAGCGGGATCAGGATGGATGGTGAATTGATGGAGCTGAACAGCTCACTCTGCGTCGTCGGGGCAGATTGGTCCGATGTACAAAAATCAGCCAGGGAAAAAGCATGGTACCAGTACCAGAGAAGGGGTGCTACCCAGTCGGTAAGTCTCACTATGGATCAATTTTTCTTCAATCAGTCTGTTGAAGATTTAGGGGCTGGCCGGGCCAATGTGAGGATCAATTTTCGCAATGAAGCAGATACGGCCATTATCGGAACGTTTTTCGTCCTGGGTCTACCTTCCTCCAGATACTCCATTGACGATCTCAATTTGATGGATCCTGCCGGGATAAGCAGTACAAGGGAAATTCCGGTGAGTCCGGGAGAGATCCTGCATGGTTCAGCCAGAGGCATGAGGATCAGTGGTCCTACAAGGAATCTGGAGGTTGTGATAAATGAGAACACAGATATCATAGTCAGAAAGGGACAAACAGATGAAAATGAACAGATTGAAATCTACTTTGCCTTAATGTCAGGCCAGTTTGAAAAGGGCAATTCTGTATATAAATCAATAGACCTGAAGGCGCAGGGGATCGCGGACCTCAGGCCCATTGAATTAACCCTGGACAGGACAGATCCTGGCAGGCCTTTCAAAGGTTTTGGTGGAAATTTTCGCCTTCAATACCCCGGGGTGGATTCCAGGGTTATCGACTACTGCCTGCAGAATATGGATGTAAGATGGGGCCGGGTTGAAATGCCCTGGCGGTTTTGGCACCCGAATGAAAATGATGATCCAATTGCAGAAGCAAATAACGGAGAATTACATCCCCGTGTTGAGGAAGCCATGAGCATGGCCGGAAGACTCCATGAACTTGGTATGCCTGTTATCCTGTCTGATTGGTCGGCTCCAGACTGGGCCATAGAGGGAAGAAGGACCTTTGGCCCCCAGCCCGGGGGATTAAGGGGGAATCCTCTTGACAAAACGAAGCTGAAACAGATCTATCAGTCAATTGCAGATTATTTACAATATGTCAAAGACAATTACGGATTTGAATTTTCAATGTTCTCATTTAATGAATCAGATCTGGGTATCTACGTCCGTCAGACACCTGAAGATCATGCGGCTTTTATAAAGGGACTAGGTACCTACCTGGCATCGAGGGGATTAAAAACAAAGATTCTCCTGGGTGATACAGCCGATGCCAACGGATGGCCTTTTATTGAGACAGCCATGGACGATAAAGCAACCCACCCGTATATTGGGGCTATTTCCTTTCACTCCTGGAGGGGCTATACCGATGAGAACCTTATCAGATGGGCCCGGGCGGCTGAAAGGATGAAACTGCCTCTACTGGTTGGGGAAGGGAGTATGGATGCGGGTGCCTGGAGGTATCCTGATATTTTCAGTGAATCTACCTATGCCATGGCTGAGGCAAACCTGTACGTAAGGATATTGAAGATCTGTCAGCCAGAGGCAATTTTACAGTGGCAGCTTACAGCAGATTACTCTCCTTTGATTGGCGATGGTGTTTTCGGGGATACACACCTTCCTTTGACCCCTACCCAGCGTTTCTGGATTTTCAAGCAGATTGCTGATATGCCTGAAGGCCTTTATGCTATGCCTGTTGAGGCAGACAGGCAAAATATAGTCTGTGCAGCATTGGGTGATAATGAGAAGGGGGTATACCTGGTCCATATGGTGAACAACGGGGCCTCGAGACCAGCCAGACTAAAGGGGTTGCCACCTGAAATGGAATGGATAAGAATATTTGTTACCAATGAGAAGAAACATATGTCACAGCAAAGGATGTTGCGGGTAAGGAACGGGGAAACAAGATTCTTCGCTGACGCAAACAGCTTTATTACGCTTCTTGCCGACGGAGATACACCTTTTTAAAAGATCTTGCGAATGCATGGAAAATATTGCAGCCTGGAATACGGATTCCAAAGCCGGGAATCAGAAATAATTATATTTTAATGTGATACAATCCAATCTCGGATCATTTTAAAAGCCTCCTTTCTGCGTGAAATGGCCTTTTCTTCGCCTTCTTCTACGACCACTTCATAGAGAGAATGTTCAACGCCGGGCAATACTGTATATGTCAGGTTGGTTTTCCCTAATCTCAGGAACTCAAGCATGATGTAATCAGATTGAAGAACAGGAGAATTTCTGTCGATGGAACCATTCAAGTAGTAAATGGGGATCTCCAGTTCCACCAGATCTTCTAATGGTATGTAGGTACAAAAACTGCCCCAGCGCTTATATGGATGCCCATAATACCATTTTTCCGTGTTGTTTGGATCATCGTAAATTTTCTTATAGACGGCAAATAGGCTGTCAACTGCTGCCTGAGCTTCCTGGTGAGTCAGCTTGCCTGTCGCTTCATCCATTCGTCGGTTAATGATGCTTGAGTAAAATTGATTGAGACCGGTGCTGATTACGGAGACAAGATGCGTTATCTTTTTGTTCTCGGCAGCCAACTTGGTGACGAGTATGCCCCCCTCGGAAAAACCAAGGGCAATTACTTTATTCTCTTTGTTGGGGAGCATGTGGCAAAGGGTATCTATAACCATTATACTCGCCTGAACCTCCCATTCCATACCGCATTTTTGAATGTATTCTTCGGATGGCCGGTACTCTTCCAAGTTCTTCATAGGATTGATTTCTTCAACCATTACTGTGTCGCAAAAAGGCGTTCCAGCTTTGCTTATAAAGGCAACATGGAATTGATCTGAAAAATCTTTAATTTGATCCGGAGGGACAGTCCCCAGTTGAATGGATTTTTCTCCGCATTGGACTACCAGCATCGTGGGTAATCCATTACAGCCACTAACGACAAATATTATTGGTTTATCCTCAGCAATCCCATTCTCCGTTACATAAAAGTTTATATTACCAAGTTGTGCGTCTTTAATATTGAATTTTTTAAGTCCCCAATCCTCAGGTGTTACACCCTGAGAGAAAATATTCTGAAAAAGGAATAAGGAAAGTAGGATAATAATGGTTTTCATTTTCATTTTTCCCTTCATTATTGAAACAAATATTAACAAGTCATTATTTTGCGCAGGCTATGCAATCTCAAATCTTCATTATCCTAAATCAAATTTAAACAATATACCCTATATATTAAGCTCACCATTTTTTTATTTAAACATACAAGTAAAATTCAATCATAATAAGCGCTATAGGACGGGCAGTAAAATTTCAGGAGGCACAAGCCCTGCAAAATTTATTTGACAAGGTCAGCCATTTCATGGCATAATGCTATTCTATTATTTTTCTCACGCTTGAAACCTGCAGGACAACGGCTCCGATCAGGACGTTTAATAAGGCTCCGGACAGGGTCAGGAAACTCAAGAGTAAGGCGGCTTCCTGGTCCATTCCAAAGATACCGTAAAAGAAAATAAAGGAACCTTCCCGGATTCCCAGGCTTCCAAATGATATGGGCAACAGGAAAATGAATGTCATTACCGGTGATATGAACAGGGGGACGTAATAGGGTAGATCATAATTCAATGACTTGATGATAATAAAGATCGCATAGGATGCAATAAGCTGGATGATGATTGATAATATCAGTGAAACCGGAATGCTCGGTATAAATTTTCTGAAATTATATTTTATTTCATGTTCGTCCCCGCTTTCCTGTTTCAGGTATTGTGAAAATTTAAAACGGGTATTCTTCAGCTTTTCCAGCAAGGATTTCTGCACCCTTCTGGCAATTTTCGAGACAAACTCAAACCTCTTGGAGAACAATCCGCCTATGGCCACAAAAACCACCAGGCTAAAAAATATGATATATGAGAAAACCATGATCCTGTTAATGATATCATTTGAGCTTATGTCAAGGAAAGGGAAGCTCACGATGATGATCAGGCTGCAGACCGTCAATCCCAAAAGTTTTTCGATAACGGCTACAAAAGTGTTCTTGATCAGGCTGCCGAATTTTCTGGTAGCATATCCCAGCCGATGGATCCGGGAGCAAGAAATCCAACACTCAGGCCAATCCAGTAATTGTTCATCGAGAATGATAAAGGAATGCCTGGATTGATCATTCTCCTTTTCAGGTAATACCACCTGTATGCCCCAACACAAATGATCAAGGGATAAAAAGCCAATCCCAGCAAAAAAAATTTCAACTCAATATTTTTAAGTGAAGTGAAAAAAGAGTTGATATCTATTTTCATGAAAATGTATACCAGGATCGCCGGCGGTATTAAATAATAGAGCGTTTTCCGGATCAAACGCAGAAGTTTCCGGCTTTTTATTTTGGACATGGCAGGCATGTGTTAATTAACCTTACTTATAAGCAGTCGTAATTTACCATTCGGATCTGGAGGTATATGGTCAACGAAGTCAACAATATATTCAATATCTTTATCACGCACCTCCTGACGCAGATCAGTAATTATAGCATTCTCTACAGCTAATCTATCTGCATCTGGCTCTTTGGCAACCTGAATGCGGATTTTGTCATAATCTTCCTGAATCACCCGAAACTGTTTAATTTCTTGTTGTCTTTCCAGAATCACAGCGAAAATGTGCCAGGGCATGTGTTCACCATCGGCAAAAATAATCGCGTCATCCTGACGTCCTATGATTTTCTTAATGACTGGCAGTCCATCTTTAATTTCAGTATTTAAAATGTCGCCCAGTTTATATCGAATCATTGGGAATGATCCTATAAAAAGGTCTGTAATTATACAACTACCATGGTTTGTGTCATGACCATTTTCATCCAGTACTTCAAGATAATCTGTTGTATGACAGATATTAAAATAATCCTCTCCCTTTGTTTGCCAGGCAATGATACTGAATTCTAAAGCTCCATAGGCTTCCATCAGACTTTCTGCTCCAAAACACTTTCCTATAACCGCTCTGGACCTCTCATCCATCGTTTCAGCAATTGAAATACAAAGATGTGGCTTTGGTAATTTAATCTTATTTTTTTCGCAATACAAAGCTATTTGAACCAGGTGTGTTTTATTGGCATATACAACTGATGGATTGACTTTTAGATACTTATCAACCTTGTTTTCAACCGGATCAGTAAACGGTACATGATAACGCTTCAATAATCCAAATCGTTGAACCACAGAATCTCGCTGTAAATGATTGGGCGCAGGCATGGAAAAAGTAACATCCCGCCAGTTATATCCATTCAGAAAAAGGGCCCGCATCCACTTGGCTAACATATATGCACGCTCATCCCAGTTTCGCAGAATACGCAAAGGAATCCCTGTTGAACCACTGGTTGTATCTTCATACCAATTCTGGTAACGCTTTTCATCTTGCTCTAATTGACTTTTAATGAATGCACGATAATCCTCTTTTTCAAGGATAGGAACCTTTTTAAAATCACTTAAATCAGCCATCTTAAAGGGATTAAACTGGCAGCCATCAAATCGTTCCCGATAAAAAGGGTAAATTTGATATACGTCACAAAGAAGTTTCTTCAATCGGGTGAACTGGATCTTACGAACTTCTTCGGCAGGAAGCCGATATTCCTTCATAAATTTTTGCATATAGGCGTATATGCGAAAATTCAGTGTTGTTTTCTGCCAGGTATCTAGAAGCATGACGATGAAATTTTACTTCAACAAATGCATATGAGAATTCCAGGTCGTAAAATAACCATAAAATATGGCTGCCATGATAAAATCCCTCTGAAGTTTGTCAAATTGTAAGTTTAATATATCCAGGGAAGTGATCTATTGATCAAAATCGATTCATGATACAGCCGAAAATCATTAAAATTCTGGTCATTTCTGAGCGTAAAATGATCAATATGCACCGCATGAACTTGTCAAACGCTTCCTTCTTGTGTTATGGGCAAAGAAATGATAAATTCAGTGCCTTTGCCGGGTTCAGATATGACATCGATATTTCCCTGATGCTGTTCAATAATTCCATAGCTGATCGAAAGACCCAGTCCCGTTCCCTGTCCAACTTCCTTGGTGGTGAAGAACGGCTCAAAAATATGTTTTTTTACTTCCGGGGTCATCCCTTTCCCATTGTCCTTGATGATGATCTTGATACCAATGCCACTGCTGACGGTTTGAATGAATATTTCACCTTTACCATCTATGGCCTGTATACTATTGGATAGAACATTCATAATAACCTGATTGATTTTACTCGGAAAGCACTCTATTTCCATCAAATCCCCGTATTCCTTCCTGACCTTGATCCTGTCCTTGATTTTGTTATGCAACAGGATCAATGTTGAGTCAATTCCTTCATGTACATCGTAGAGTTGCCACTTCTCTTCATCAAGCCTTGAAAAGCTGCGCAGACCTTTCACAATCTGACCGGATCTGTTTGCGCCCTCCTCAATTCCTTCCAGCAGGTGAATAATCTCTTTTATCAAAAATGAAAAGTCCATCTTATCTTTCAATTCGTCTGCTTCACCAAACGTACTTTCGAGCTTGTTTGACTTTACGATTTCCTCATATTTCTTGATGACGGTGAATACATCATTCACATCCCGCAGCAGTGGACTTACATTATTACTCACATAATTTATGGGGTTGTTCAGCTCATGTGCAATGCCTGCTGTCAGTATTCCCACGCACGCCATTTTTTCTGACTGGATTAACTGGGACTGGATTAACTTCAGGTTTTGAAGAGTGAGTTCTAACTCGTGTTTCTGTTTTTCCAGGGCTTCATTTACCGCGACAACCTCGTCCCGTTGAGATTCAATTTCTTCCTTCTGGGCCTCAATCTCATCTCGTTGGGATTCAACCTCTTCTTTCTGCGCTCTAATTTTCTGTGTTGCCATATCCACCTCTGCTTCCAGTTCCTTATGTCGTTGTTTTAGCTGGGCGGTCCGCAAGCGCACAAAACCAAAAATAATCAGCAAGGCTGTGATGGCATAACCCGCCCTGGCCGCCCAGGTATGCCACCAGGGTGGGTTTATCGTAAAGGTATAACCAAATGGTTCGCTCCATTTTTGTGCAGCTCCAATGGCCTGCACTTTAAAGGTATAGGTACCAAAGGGCAGGCTGCGGTAATCTGCTTTTGCTTCGGATGTTGGTAAACTCCAAGCATCATTTAAACCCTCCATCTTGTAGCTGTACTTCAGTTTATGTGGGGCAGCCCAGTCTATGGCTGAAAAATGGAAGGCAATGTGATTACGGTTGTAGGGCAGCTCAAGGTTTAGAGGGTAGTTATAAAACTTTGCCACACCATTGAATTTCATTTCTTTACTCATTCTATTTTCCATTTGGCGGTAATCTGCATACTGCTCGTTAATTTCTATTCTGTTCAGTTGCAAGTTGGGTGCCGCAACCGGAGTTTTAAAATTATTCAAATCCAATATGGTAAGGCTTTTGTTGCTGCCCCACCATATACGGTTTTTACTGTCCAATAACCCGCTGTTTGGATAGAAATCCAATCCTTTCAGGCCATCCTGAAGGCCATATGTATGAATAGCAGGGTTCTTGTATGTAAGACCATTGCTGTCAGGACCAGGTATCAGGAGGTTTAATCCTTTTTCAGTGCTTAGCCATATATTACTGTTTGCATCCTCCAGGATGGAATAGACAATATTATTACTTAATCCCTCTTTTTCCGTGAAATACGTAAATGATTCGCCATTGTACTTGTTCACTCCACCACCACTGGTTCCGATCCATAGATTGCCATGGCTGTCTTCCAGTATGGAAATGACCGCATTGTAACTTAATCCCTCTTTTTCGGTAAAATGCATAAATGTTTCACCATTAAACTTGCTCACCCCCCCTCCATAAGTAGCAAACCAGAGATTGCCATGGCTATCCTCCAGGATGGATCTGACTACATCATTGCTTAATCCCTGTTTTTCGGTAAAATGTGTAAATGATTGACCATTGAACCTGCTCACCCCCCCGCCAGCTGTGCCGAACCAGAGGTTGCCATGGCTGTCCTCCAGGATGGATCTGACGTTATTACTACTTAGACCCTCTTTTACAGTAAAATGCGTAAAGGATTTACCATTAAACATGCTTACCCCTCTGTCAGCATTACCGAACCAGAGATTACCATGGCTGTCCTGCACAATGGATCTGACATAATTATCACTTAAACCCTCCTTTTCAGTAAAATGCAAAAAGGATTCTCCATTATACATGACCACTCCTCCGCCTTCTGTGCCGAACCAGTGATTGCCATGACGGTCTTCCAGGATTGACCACACAACAGCATTACTTAAACCCTCTTTTTCAGTGAAATGCGAAAAAAATTCTCTATTAAACATGCTTACCCCGCTGCCCCAGGTGCCAAACCAGAGATTGTGTTGGCTGTCCTCCAGGATCGACCAGACATAATCATTACTTAACCCTTCCTTTTGTGTATAATGAATAAAGGTGTCACCAGAATACATGCTCACCCCTCCGCCCTCTGTCCCGAACCAGAGATTACCATAACTGTCCTCCAGAATGGATCTGACTGTATTATTGCTCAATCCCTCTTTCTCAGTAAAACGAGTAACGGAATTTCCATCATACATGCTTACTCCCCTGCCACCTGTTCCGAACCAGATATTGCCACGGCTGTCTTCAAGGATGGATGTGACACTAATACTGTTTAATCCCTCGCTTTCCATAAAATGCGTAAAGGTTTTGCCATCATACATGTTCACCCCTCCATCCTCTGTACAGAACCAGAGATTTCCATGACTGTCCTCCATGATAGAAAGGACATAATTACTACTTAATCCTTCTTTCTGTGTGAAATGTGTAATGTTTTCACCATTATACCTGCTCACCCCTCCGCCACCTGTGCCGAACCAGATATTTCCCTGGCTGTCCTCCATGACGGATCTGACATTATTACTGCTTAATCCCTCTTTTTCAGTAAAATACGTAAAGACTTCACCATTATATTTGCTTACCCCACCCAAAAATGTACCGAACCAAAGATTACCATGGCTATCCTCCAGGATGGACTGGATACGATGATCACTTAAACCCTCCTTTCTGGTAAAATGTGTAAAGCTTTCGCCATTATACATACTTACTCCTCCACCCCAGGACCCAAACCAAAGATTGCCTCTGCTGTCCTCAAGGATCGACAGGACATAGGACGAATTCATTCCCTGGTCCACGTCCAGGTATTTCATATTGATGTTGGCATTATCTTTCATGTCCGGAGGCAAAGCCTTAACAGATTGAGGTTGTATGCAGGGTACAACTTTCCCTGTAATGGGAATGGGTACACCCGTAGGTAGCGTATCACCGGAAGAGTTCACCAGTACAAAAAAAGAGGTATCTTCACCGGTAGTAAAAGTTGCCAGGGAGTTTTTATTTATCTTAATAACGGTCAGTGCCTCAGGTATTTTATGTATGTTCAGGTGAACCGCCACCTCTTTTGGCTCACCTGCAGGAATGATTTTAGGTTTTGCCACACTGTCGGGATGGATGGCTTTACCTTTAGCCGGAACAGGCACCCCTGTTTTGATGATGGCACCAAATGAATTTACAATGGGTTGAATACTATCTCCGGTAAGGGGGTTGATGATGTAACCTTCACCGGTGTTTAACCCAATGGTCTGTGGGGCCGGATACAAAGAAACAATTCCATCAGATGGACTTTGCTGTTCGTTTTTGCAGGAAGCTAAAATCAGAATAATGATCAGGTATGCGAATAAATTTTTCAGAGATACATGGATTTGGATATTCAAGGAATTAAAATTACGAATTGTTTTGGGGCTGAATACAATTATGTGCAACTTAAAAGGTAAATTAGTGATTATGAAAAAATAATTAATCCACAGTTTTTGCATTTTCTATGGCTTCATATTATTATTTTCTGCAGGTGATTCACCAGAATATTGGGATCCGGCAAACAGGAAGAAAAGTAAAAGCCCACAACATTTTAGAGCATTTATTTAAAACCGGGAATAATGAAAGAAAAAATTAGTCTAGCAGTATTCTTGATGCTGGTTATCATTTTAATGAGCTGCAAATCAAAGAATGATTTCAGAAGGATTTCTGTTGAAGAATATCAGCGTAAAATGAAAGCCGGGTGGCTTGGTCAAATGGCAGGCGTGGGCTGGGGAGCACCTACAGAATTTAAATTCAACGGAAGGATCATTCCCGGGGACAAAGTGCCTGAATGGGAACCAAACATGATCAACCAACAGTATCAGGATGACATTTATGTTGAAATGACGTTTCTAAAAACACTCGAAGATCATGGTTTTGATGTTTCCATCAGACAGGCAGGAATCGATTTTGCCAACAGCCAGTACAGATTGTGGCATGCCAATTTTTATGGTCGTAATAATTTGCGTTCCGGTATTGCTCCCCCATACTCCGGACATCCTAAATATAATGCACATGCTGATGATATAGATTATCAGATCGAAGCAGATTATTCGGGCTTGATTGCACCCGGCATGCCACAAACAGTAATAGATCTGGGGGATAAGTTCGGTCGCCTCATGAACTATGGTGACGGGGTTTATGGGGGCCAGTTTGTGGGTGCCATGTATGCCGAGGCTTTTTTTGAAGATGATATTACTAAAATTGTTCAGGCAGGATTGGCTTGTATTCCACCAGAAAGCCAATACGCAGAAGCTATCAGGGATGTTTTGAAATGGCATAAAGAAAACCCGGATGACTGGCAAAAAACCTGGCAGCTGATCGAAAATAAATACAACCTGAACCATGATTACAGGAAATTTAGTTGTAACGGTACAGCTACAAATTTTAATATCGATGCAAAGTTAAATGGTGCTTACATTGTAATGGGTCTACTTTACGGTGAGGGAGATATGGATAATACCATTACTGTTTCAATGCGTTGTGGAATGGATTCCGATTGTAATCCTTCAAATGCTGCAGGAATTTTGGCCACTTCCCTGGGATTGGAAAACCTGCCGGGAAAATATAAGACAGGCATTGACAACAATACTAAATTTTCTTTTACTGCGTATGATTTACCTTCCCTGTTAAAAGTATGTGAAGCTTTATCCAGAGATGCTGTCATTAGAGCTGGTGGCAGTATTGAAAAGAATGCGAAAGGTGTTGAAGAATATGTGATTCCAATCCAGACTCCTGTTGTTTCACCACTGGAACAATGCTGGGAACCAGAAGAAATCGGGGGAGATGTCTATTTTACTCCGGGAGAAATGGAAAAAATCACAGTGAAAGTACGCAGACCTGAAGATTATGTCACCACCTGGCTGGTTACTGGGCCATTTTCAAAGAAGGGTGTTGATGGTTTGGGCTTGTTTGATCTAAAATTTGGACCAGAAATAAGTAATACATTTGCTGCATGGAAAGAAATGCCTGTTGGAAAAGACGGCTATGAAGCTGAAGTAATTAATCTTGAGAAGTTTTTTGGAACAGAGCATTGCGCAGCATATCTAAAAACCAACGTTTGGGTAGAGAACAGCCAGACTGTTTTATTTGAGATTGGGTCTGACGATGGTATTAAATTGTGGTTGAATGACAAACTGGTACACCATAAAAACATCCTGCGCGGACATAACCAGGGGGAAGATACTGCAGAAGTCTACTTATCAGAAGGATGGAACAAAATATTGATAAAAGTAACCCAGGATACTGGCGGATGGGGGGTTTCATTGGTAATTACAGACCTTGAACATAATCCAGTGGATGGATTAAAATACAAATAAGAATCATTACGGAAGTAAAATGAAAAGGACAATTCTGATTTTAACGGCATTTTGGGCAATTATGTCATGCAACTCAATACATACAGATTCGCCTTCTGAATTTGTGATTGGTAAAGGGACCAACCTGGCCCATTGGCTTTCACAGAGCAGGCAGAGAGGTGAGGAACGTCGTTTATTTATTCAGGAAAAGGATATTGAATATATTGCAGAACTGGGTTTTGATCATGTACGCTTGCCCATCGATGAAGAACAAATGTGGGATGAACAAGGCAATCGTCATAAAGATGCCTTTGAAATTATGAACAACTGTATCGAATGGAGCATTAAAAATAACCTTCGTGTAATCATAGACCTCCATATTTTGCGCTCCCATCATTTTAATGCAGAAGTAAAGCCCCTCTGGACGGATCCCGGGGAGCAGGAAAAATTTTGCGATCTGTGGCGCGATCTTTCATCAGATTTGAGAAAATATCCGGTTTCGATGGTTGCCTATGAACTATTGAATGAAGCTGTGGCGGATGATGCAGAGGACTGGAACAAATTACTGGACAAGTGTTTTGCTGTTGTCAGGGAAATGGAACCTGAGAGGCTGATAGTAATTGGTTCCAACCGCTGGCAATCGGTCTCAACATTCGATGAATTGAAAGTGCCCGATGATAAACATATTATTTTGAGTTATCATTTTTACGAGCCGTTTTTATTGACCCATTACCATGCATCATGGACCGGACTCAGGGATTATTCCGGGCCGGTGCATTACCCTGGGATTATTATAACACAGGAGGAATTTGAAGCCCTGCCTGAAGACCAGAAAGATGAAGCCAAAGACTGGATTGGAAAAGCGTTCAACAAGCAGGCGATTACAGATATGATGGAAAAGGCCTTTAGAAAAGCCAAAGAATTAAACCTGCCTCTGTATTGCGGGGAATTTGGAGTTTTGAAAGGGGCACCAGAAGAAGACCGTTTGAACTGGTATGCCGATATGATGGAAATTTTTAAAGAAAATAATGTTGGATCAGCGAACTGGAATTATAAAAGCGGTCAATTTGGACTGGTAAACGGTGATGGCAGTAAAAACCAGGACTTGATTGAAATAGTTGCAGGATATTAAAAAGGAGACTTGAGAAATCCCTGTTTTGTTTTAGTATAAAATCGAACCATCCCCTGAAGTGAACAGGTTATAAGCATCTGATGATGAAATCTCCCCTTTTCCTTACAGGCAGTTCTATGGTCCATTCATCATAAGGGATAAAAGGCTTTTCAATTATCAATTCCCTGCCGGTGAGACGGTCTTCATGGGGTAGGACAAGCCGGATTAAAATCCTGTCAGGTTCATACCATGCCGGAAGGTCCCTGCCTGTTGCTTGATCTTTCCCAAGACTCCTGTCGTAATGGTATTTAAGATGTATTTCCCTTTTACTGGAAATATAGGACTCAACATGCAAATCAAACATGCCGTAAACTGTGGGAAAGTTGACAAGCTTGATCTCTTTGCCTTCTTGTAACCATCCACCCGGAATGGAAGAGAGCAAAAACAAACCTCCATCGGGAAGTCCATTCTCATCCCTTACTTCATCGATTAAGCTTTTTCTGATAAGCCAGAGTCCTTCTCCGGCACCGGCTCCCAGGGGTTCTGTAAAAGAGCTGTGTCCATGAAGGTAACTCTCAATGCTGTACATCCCGAAATTCCACAGGGCTTCCCTGACGACCCGTTCATATTCCTTCCAGTCAAGGCGTTCGGGATGGAATCCTGACACTTCCTGTACGGTATGTCCATTTTGACTTGTGGCATGAATCATATACGATTCAAGAGCCGCAAGTGCTTTGGTCCGGTTATTAATATCCATTTTTGAGCGTTCTATGTATTCATTGACATTGCCAATTGCATAAACTGCGTCAAGGCCGGTATAGAAACGGGGCAAACCACCGAAAAGTCCGCCGTGATTCTCCGTATAATCAGTAATCCATTCACTCGGAAGCGCAGCGTCCCTGTATTTAAAAGTTCCCAGGTGTAAAAACAGGGGGGCAAAAAGATTATAGTAGTTACCGAGTTCATCATCGGTTATTCGTTCAAAGGGGCCTTCATGATTCCCGGGTTTATTCTCTACCTCCAGCGCAAAAGGCAAAAACGGGGGAGATGATTGTTCATCCAGTACCTCATGCATAACTTCAATAAGGCGCTTTTTGTAATCCCCGGCTTCCTGGCTAAAATCATCTGCAGCCTGCTGAAGTTCTTTCAGTCCTGATCGTCTGAACACATCTGAGGTTTCTATTAAGCCTTTCAAACAGGTACCATTTGAGTAAAGGCTGTAGGCGGGTGTGGAAATATCTCCTCCGTAGACATGACCTGGCAGCAGACCTTTGCCAATCAGGGAGCGTTCCCTTTCATTTTCCGTTCTTGCATTTATGGTCCAGTAACCGTTTTTAATAAGCGCTGGCGAAATACGCTCAAGCCAGGTCTTATCGCCGACAAGGCGTGCAACTGCAGCAGCGTACCAGGAACTGAGCCCGTTACGGTATTGGTGATGATGATCACTCTTGTCAAGATTTTCTTCGGAAAGAATGATCTCGGCCTGTCGTTTTGCTTCCTCTCCTTTTCCCCAAAGCGCATGGGCTACAGTTGACCATCCTTCTTCTATGCCAAAATAGTAGTGGCAATAAATATAGGAACCATAACTTAACCTGTCTTTACCATTCAGCTGAATTCTTGTAATAGAAGAGATCTGGGTTAACCATGAATCAATCTTCCTGTTCCATTCAACAGATGGCAGATATGCATAGGCTCCATCATACAGAATGGCATTCCATTTCTTCTGGAAATTATTACAGGCTTTATAAAATTCCTTCCCGGTAACGGGTTCTGATAAATTTTCAGTCCTTACCTGGGGTGTAGATAAAAATATCTCGGGATTTTCGGCATCAAATTCAAGAAATGTTTCTGAAATACCGCTATGTAAGATTTGAATGGGTACACTGGAGCGTACAACCACAGATCCTGTTTCATCCATTAATACATGATCGCTTTTATTAGCAAGGTTCGGCCCGGATGTGAAGTACGGGATGAATGTACGGGCCTGGGAACGGTCACCCCAGAAATAAGCGTTGGCTCTTTTCCCGTGCCCGATTAAAAGATTTGCCTCCCGCTTTGGATCCTCCAGATTAAGCTGCACAAATATCTGTGGTATGCCATCCATCTCCTCAGAGAATAATCTTTGAATGATTTTTTTCTTATCGCCGTCAGGAGACTGGTAATTCCATTCAATGATTAACATGGGCAGGAAACGTCCGTTTTTGTTTTCGAAAAAACTTGTTTTTGCCGATAAAGGTGCCGGCCGAATGATCTCATTTCCTATGCGAATGGCCGGAGCAAACCAGATATCTTTTCTCAACTGCCAGTCGCTAGAAATGCCTGAACTGTCACTCCCGGGCCAGACAACAAACCATTGCCCGTTGTGATAGGCATATCCCGGATTCGCATCATGGATGCCGGCTAAAAGAATCTTCTGGTAATCAAGGGGAAGTGCCATTGATTCAAGTTCCTTCCAGGTGAGCTCTTTTTGGCCAGGCTCTTTTAACAGATCCATGACCGGGTCAGTCATTTTTTCTTTCTGATCTTCAATCTCATCTGGCGTAAAATTGATGTTCCTGACATGTGAGGGCAAGGCCCCACCAAATTTCCCCGATTCAATGAGTTTAAAGTTTCCAAGTTCACGCATGTTTTCCGTATCTATGGCGGCCTCTTTCACTACAACAATCTGATCCCAGTGCTCATCCCTGTCGGGCATACCGTTGACCCCCCCATTTCTGCTTACCCTGAACCTGTATGGAACTCCCTCCACAAATATATCGGCCGGGATGGACCAGGGAACTGCCTTGAGATCTTGAAAAAGGCCGGCCGGTAAAGGTTTACCAATAAGAATAGCGCCTTTATCCCCGATTTTTTTCCAGGTTTTCTGTTCCTTCCTTTCCAGGATCAGGGAGCCTGGTTCAAAAGAATGATTCCCGAAGCGAAGGAAAAGAACACGCGGTGGATCCGGGGCATCGGGAGGTTCTATTATCCCCTCACCAGATTCCATCATAATTTGATGAAGCCATGGTTTCCTTTCTGCTTTCAGTCCCACCATTTCCTCCATCGATTGCTGTTCCACTCCCGGCTTGTGCATGCCGGCTTTACAACCAATGAGGGCAAACATGAAGACCAGTACGGTCAACCCTGATATGAATCTTCTGTTCTGTGGCATGTGCATTTCTTATGATTACCTGTTGATATTGAGTTTGCTATCAACAGTAAGTTACCGCAAAATAAGTTTGAAACCGCATCATTGGTCAATAAGTCAACCGGGCATCACAAACGGCCCAGCTGCAATGTAGCATCTGTTTCAAGCTTTTGCAGATTTCTTTGTATCTTATTTCTGGAAAAGGAAGGCTCAGATCTTAAAACCATAGTTTAAAATGAACTGCTAATGTTGCATGTAGCCAAATTTGTATGTGCAGGATCCATATTCCTTCTTTCAGGTTGTGGACATAATCCGCCGGGTATTAACCATGCTGATTTAACCGAATATGTAAATCCTTTGATGGGCACGGATTCAGAGTTTGCCTTGTCAAATGGCAATACATATCCTGCCATTGCGCTACCCTGGGGGATGAATTTCTGGACCCCTATGACAGCTGATTACGGTGATGGGTGGACCTATAAATACCGTGACCACAGGATCAATGGATTCAAGCAAACCCACCAGCCCAGTCCCTGGATAAACGACTATGCCGCCTTTGCATTGATGGCAGTAACCGGAGATCTGGAGTTTACCCAGGAAAACAGAGCCTCATGGTTTTCACATAAGGCAGAAACGGTAAGGCCCCACTATTACAGTGTTTATCTGGCCGATCACGATACAAAAGTTGAAATTACGCCAACACAGAGGGCTGCGGCCTTTAAATTCACCTTCCCGGAAAGCGATACCTCCTACATCCTGCTGGATGCATTTAAAGAAGGTTCCATGGTTACCATTATTCCTGAAGAAAGAAAGATTGTAGGCCATTGCCGGAATAACCACGGAGGGGTTCCCCTGAACTTTCATAATTATTTCATTGCTGTTTTCGATAAGGAATTTGAATTAACACATACCTGGAACGATACTACCTTAAAGAAGAACAACCTTTTTGAAGAAGCCGGCCATGTTGGAGCCATTGTTGGTTTTAAAACAAGGTCCGGCGAAACGGTCAATGTTAAAGTAGCATCTTCGTTTATCAGCCTGGGTCAGGCAGAACTCAACCTCTCAAGGGAAATCGGCGACAGAAGCTTCGAGGAAGTTAAAAGGGAAGGGCAAAGGATATGGAACGAAGAATTAAGCAGGATCCAGGTTGAGGGTGATAATATCGATCATATCAGGACCTTCTATTCCACATTGTACAGGGTCCTGTTATTTCCCCGCAGGTTTTATGAGTTAAACGGCAAGGATGAAATCATTCATTACAGTCCCTATAATGGGGAAGTCCTGCCTGGATATATGTTTACGGATAATGGTTTCTGGGATACTTTCCGGGCCGTTTTTCCATTTTTCACGCTGATGTATCCGGAACTTAATGCCCGTATCATGGAGGGACTGGCAAATACTTACAGGGAAAGCGGCTGGCTGCCTGAATGGGCAAGTCCCGGCCACAGGGCTTGCATGATCGGTTCAAATTCGGCATCCCTTATTGCAGATTCATACCTGAAGGGGATCAGGGGCTACGATATCGAAACCCTCTATGAAGCCCTTGTAAAAAATACGGATTCGGTACATCCCGATATTCATTCTGTAGGTCGTTTTGGATACGAATATTATAACCAGCTGGGATATATACCCTATGATGTAAACATATTTGAAAATACCGCCCGGACCCTGGAATATGCCTATGCCGATTTCTGTCTTTGGAAGTTGGCCTCAGCGCTGAAAAGACCGGACGAAGAAATACAACTGTTCAAAGCAAGAGCCATGAATTACATGAATGTATTCGATCAGGAGTCTGGCTGGATGCATGGCAGGAATCAGGATGGTTCATTCCAGCGTCCTTTTAATCCTTTTAAATGGGGAGATGCATTTACCGAAGGCAATAGTATACATTATACATGGAGCGTTTTTCATGATATTGAGGGACTGATCAGGTTAATGGGAGGCAAGGAATATTTTGTCAGCAGGCTGGATACGGTCTTTCATCTGCCTCCCGTATTTGATGATTCCTATTATGGATTCCCCATCCACGAAATAAGGGAGATGCAGATAGTGAATATGGGCAATTATGCACACGGGAACCAGCCCATCCAACACATGCTCTATTTGTACAATTTTGCAGGCGAACCCTGGAAAACGCAGATGAGGGTCAGGGAGGTAATGAATAAACTTTATGCTCCGGTCCCGGATGGTTATTGTGGCGATGAGGATAACGGACAGACATCCGCATGGTATGTTTTCAGTGCGCTGGGATTTTATCCTGTCTGTCCGGGTTCAGGTGAATACGTTATCGGTTCTCCATTGTTTAAAAAGGCTACCATACAGCTTGAATATGGGAATACATTGGTCCTGGATGCTGAGAAGAACAGTTCTGGGAATATATATGTTGATGAGGTATCTGTTCGCGGAGAAAGACTCGACCGGAACTATTTTAACCATGCTGAATTATTAAAAGGAGGCGTCATTCATTTTAAAATGGATGATCAACCCAATAAAAATAGAGGTGTGGCTGAAGTGTCATATCCCTATTCCATGTCACGCGAATTGAACAAATCAAGAAAGTGAATATCAAGAGTGGTTTTTATTGTAATTTTAGACTTCATTAAAATCAAGCTATGAAATACGCTGATAGACTTTTGCTGTTTGCCGCAGTGATGGCTTTTATCACCATTCAATCATGTAATATGAAATCATCAAAATCTGATTCCGGGTTTATGGTCGGAATGGCAGAGATGAACTATACACCGGAAGTGGGACTTAACCTTGTAGGGAATTACCGCGGGGATGATTATGCCTCCAGGGGGATCCATGATTCCCTGTACGCCCGGGCGCTGGTCGTCAAGGGAGAAAACGGGATGAAGGCAGCGATTTTAACCATTGATATATGCATTATCAACAAGGAAACGACAAACTACATGAGGGATTATATTGAGTCGGAGACCGGGATTGAGAAGGGGAATATCATGATACTGGCCACACACACCCACAGCGGGCCTGAGTCCGGCCTCTCGGCACCCAGGGCCAAGGAATACATGCTAAAGGCTGCGGATGCCGTGATCCTGGCCAATGAGCGCCTGGCCCCGTCGGTGGTATATGTAGGACGCAGCACCGAGGACAGGATCTCACATAACCGGCGGCTCAAATGCAAAGACGGAACAACCCATATGACCTGGGAAGGTGTGGATCCTGATTTCGTCGAATGTTCCTGGGGATCCAAGGACCCGGAGGTGATAACCTTTACGGTAAACCAGGAGGGTAAGGACATCGGTTCTGTTGTCAATTTCGGCTGTCATGTCACCACACTGACGGGCAGTAACTGGCTGTATTCGGCAGATTTCCCGGGCTATATGGTAGAATCCATCAGAAAAGTCAAAGGTGAAGATTATCTTCCCATGTTTTTCAATGGACCATGTGGCAATGTAACACAGATAGATAATGAGATCGGTTTCCTTGATACTTACCAGGAGGCCCAAAGGATCGGGTACCTTCTCGGGGTCAGTGCCCTGGAAGCCATCAAGGATCAAAGTCCTGTCGAAGGCGGGGTTGTCCTCGTTTCTCAGGAATTTGTGCCCTTAAAGCGGATCACCATCACGGATGAACAACTGGCCTGGGCCGAAGAGGTAATGGAAAGAGTGGCCAGGGAGGGTATGCCCCCCTTGCAGCAGGATGGCATACCCGATGAAATGTATGCGGAGAACTGGATCAAAATGCATGAAATACAGGACCAGGTAGACAGTATTGAGGTTCAGGTCATCCGGGTTGGAGACCTGGCATTTGTGGGACTAACCGGTGAGCCCTTCAATGAGTTCGGTATAGAAATCAAGGCCAAATCCCCCTGTCCGAATACCATCGTAATGGGTCTTGCCAACGATTATACCAGTTATTTTCCGACAGAAGAATCTTTTACACAGGGTCCCGGAGGATTCACCCCGATGATTACGGGATATGAAACCACACCTGGGACTACCATCTATGAAATCGGTTCGGGAGAAGCCATCGCGGCGGCGGCTGTCAGGCAGCTTGAGGAACTGTTTTAATGGCCCGTATCCGAATCTGCTGCCGCATCAGGATATGCAAACATCCCTCTGAATTTCAGCGGGATGTTTGATTTATATTGTTTCCCGATATTGGCTTCAATTTGCTCAGCCAGCTTGTCCAGGTTCCAGGAGTCAGGTTTCTGGGAAGGAGGGAATTCCTTAACGGTCTCAAATGCCTGCTGCACGACGGCAAGGCCCAGGTAAATGCAGGGTGCGTTGTATTCCCACCCTTCATTGTAAACATTTGAACCGATATCGGCACATTTAAAGGGATCTCTCCGCAGATTGAAAATTTTGGAGCCCTCAGCGTCACGAATGGTTCACGCAAGATATCAAAGTAGGATGCTCTCTGCCCCATAAAAACCATTTTCCAGTCACCGACACGCACAGCCATGACTTCAGCACCATCCCCGATGTAGAAGAATTTGTCCCCGGGTCCCCTGTCCGTTCCACCTAACAAAAAACGGGGTTCCGTCTGCAACGGCGTCCCTGATGGACCTGATAGCCTCAGCTACTGTCTCATCATCCACGGTTTCCATCCGCTTATCGTTAATGGTCCTGTATCTTCAATCCTGCCATCGCCGTAGCTATGGATTACCCCTCTTGGTCCGAATTTTTCCTTGAACCAGGGCATTTGAGGGTAATCCTCATGCTCGGGCTCATCCTCGGCGTTCAAATGGTGCAGATTGCCGTAAAACTCATCGGATACTCTTCCATTAAACCCATATCTGCACCCGGAAGGCCCACTTTGGTAAGACCTGTCCTGAACGGATTCTGACCTGTGATAAAAGCAGCCCGTCCTGCTGTACAACTTTGCTGACCGTAATAATCAGTAAACATAACGCCCTCTTTCGCAATGCGATAGATGTTGGGTGTTTTGTACCCCATTTGCCCGTGACTGTATGCACTTGCATTCCAAAATCCGATATCATCCCCCCCAGATGACGAGAATATTCGGTTTTTCCTGCGAGAAAGCATGCAAGCCCAGAAGGCAAATAAACATGTTAATTAGTAGTTTTTTCATTGCATTCATTATAAAGTGGATATTCATTAATCGGCTGTAACATTGTAAAAAGGCCATATATATAACACAATATTATTTATTCGGCTGCTAATCAGATGCTCCCCTGAGTACTTGGGATAATATAAATAATTGTTAAAACCGAAATTCATCCCATTTGTTTAATAAAAAAAGACTTACTTGTCCGGAATTTATTTTGGAAGGAACAGGGAACATACGTTTTATATACACAGCATTGGTTTGTTTTTTGATACAAACGGCCATTGTATATGGTATTACGGACGATGCTGCCGGGAACATTTCGGGGAAGGTCATCGATTATTCGAATCATGAACCCATGGAATTTGCGACCGTATCGGTATATACCGCCGATTCGTCCCTGGTTACCGGGAATATCACATCGGTGGACGGGACATTTAACATTCAGGTACCACAGGGTGATTATTATATCATGGTGCAGTTTGTTTCCTATCAGCGTCAGACCGTTGGGAACATTCGTGTCACAACGGAAAGCCGACAGGTTGACCTGGGGGAAATATTCCTTCAACAGGATACCAAAATGATTTCAGAGGTAACCATTACCGGTGAAAAAAGTGATATGGTTATCGGCCTGGATAAAAGGACCTTCAATGTTGGTAAGGATCTCGGTAATGCGGGAAAATCCGCTTCCGAGATTTTAGACAATATCCCTTCGGTGACCGTGGATCTGGATGGGAATGTGAGTCTCAGGGGGAGCCAGAATGTTCAGATACTGGTTGACGGAAAACCCTCGGGACTGATCAGTGCCGATAATCCTGCTGCACTGAAGAGTTTACAGGGAAGCATGATTGACCGTGTGGAGGTAGTTACCAATCCAAGTGCCCGTTATGAAGCGGAAGGCATGTCAGGCATCATAAACATTGTACTGAAAAAGGACCAGCAGAAAGGGATCAATGGTTCATTTGAAGTTTCGGCGGGCTATCCGCACGACTACAGGGCAGGTGCCAATGTTAATTTCCGCCGTGAGAAAATCAATTATTTTCTGAATTATGGTGTTAACTACCGTGAAAGACCCGGCAGTGGTACAGCTTTCCAGCATTTCATGTACCCGGACACAAATTATTACACTGATGTTGAAAGTGACAGGCTGCGGACCGGCTGGTCGCACAATCTCCGTGGAGGGGCAGATTATTTCATCAATGACAGGAACACTTTGACCGCTTCGGCATTCATTGGTCTGAGTGATGAAAAGAACAAAACGAACATCTGGTACAGGGACCTGGACCAGGATGGGATATTGCAGGAGGTGACCTGGCGTGAGGACAACGAACAGGAACTGGAGAGGAATATCGAGTTTTCACTGGACTACACGCTCAAGTTTGAACAGAAGGACAGAAAACTGAATGTGTTCGCACAATACATCGAGGAAGGGGAAACAGAAGAATCAGACATCAGGGAAAATATCACTGCCTATTACGGAGAGGCCTTGAATGACGATCCCATCCTGCAGAGAGCCCTGAACAAGGAGAGTCAAAGGAATATAATTGTACAGGCCGACTATACCCATCCATTCGGGGAAAATGGAAAGTTTGAGACTGGCTATCGCGGTGGACTGAGATTCATTGACAATCCATATGCAGTGGAGGAGAGAAATGAAAACGGGGACTGGGAATACCTGGAGGACTATACCAATGATTTTCATTATACGGAGAACATCCATGCACTATATGCACAGGCAGGGAACCAGTTCAATAAATGGTCCCTTCAGCTGGGACTGCGCTCGGAACTGTCGGATGTCCGCACACACCTGAAGCAAACGGATGAGAAGAATGACCGGCTGTATTTTGACCTGTTCCCCACCCTCCATACTGCTTACCGGTTCAATGATATCAATTCAGTTCAGCTGAGCTACAGCCGCCGGATAAACCGGCCGCATTTCTGGTACCTGAATCCATTCAATAATTATACCGATGCCAGGAATATCCGGACAGGGAATCCGAATCTGAATCCTGAATATACTGATTCCTATGAGCTTGGTTATCTGATGAACAATGCAAAAACCACGCTCTATGCAGGGGGCTATTTCAGACATACCGATGGGGTCATTGAAAGAATAAGTGAAGTGGATGAGGAGGGGATCACCTATATTTTCCCCTATAACCTGTCCGTGCAAAATTCCTTCGGATTGGAAACCAACCTTTCAGTTGAACCATTCAGCTGGTGGACCCTGTCAGGAGATATCAATGCATTTCGTGCCATTACCAGCGGTGAATACAAAGGAGAACGCCTGGAAAGTGATGATTATTCCTGGAACTCAAGACTCAACTCCATGATGCGGTTTGAGAATGACATGGATATCCAGACCACATTTTTTTACAGGGCTCCCCAGAAAACCACACAGGGTGAAAGATTGGCCTATTATATGCTTAACCTCGGAATAAGCAAGGATGTCCTGAGTGGCAGCGGCACGCTCACACTGAATATCCATGATATTTTCAATACCAGGAAATACAGGTATATCATAGACCGGCCCAATTTCTATTCAGAGAATGAATTCCGCTGGTCCTCCAGAACTATTTCCCTATCCTTTGTTTACCGGCTGAACCAATTGAAGAAAAACAGCAGCAGGCAAAACCGTGATGGCTTTGGCGGCAGCGATGGTGTGGGCATCTGATCCATCTCAATAACGATCCAGGTTTGGCCCGGTATCAACCACACACTTTTCCGGCCTGGTTTTCATGAGCACTGGCAGCTGGGACAAGGCTACCTCAGCAAAGGGCATCCAGCAACCGAGGATAAATATCTGCATCCTTGATAAACGCATCATCCTGTATGCTATCTTTGAATTGACATAAATACCTGGATATGAAAAAACTGATTAACTATTTTCTGCAGGGTATATTATACATAGCCCCCATCGGGATCACCGGGTACATCATCTACCTGATGTTCACCTTTGTCGACAGCCTGCTGAGGGATACCCTGATGGATCTACTGGATGTGTATATACCCGGACTCGGTGTTGTGGTCATCGTTTTTCTGCTTGTGCTTATCGGCCTTATCGGGCAGACTGTCATTGCCCGTCCGTTCAAGTTCTTTTTCAGGAGGTTGATGAAGAGAATCCCTCTGCTTAAAGTGATCTTCTCCGCGTTCAATGATCTTTTTTCAGCCTTTGTGGGGAAAGAAAGAAAGTTTAACAGGCCCGTTCTCGTACTGGTGAATCCAATAACAAACCTTGAAAAAATGGGATTCCTGACCGAGGATGATCTGTCTTTGATCAATGAAAAAGAAAAGGTAGCGGTCTATTTTCCCCATTCCTATAATTTTTCGGGAGAGTTATTCATTGTGCCGAAAGAACAGGTGCGACCGATTGATCTCAATCCGGCTGAAGTCATGAAATTCATCGTTTCGGCAGGAGTAGCCGGATGGGAAGCAGGAAATTCCAAATCCAAAATGAATCATTAACCTCACTTCTCTATGGATAGCTAATATGCCTGGCAATATACTTTTCCTCATTCTGTTTTTAGCGGTCATACTGGGCATCCTGATGTTTGACCTGCTGATCCTGGGCAGAAAAAGCCATGAAGTTTCCATCAGGGAAGCTGCTACCTGGACTGGTATCTGGGTCCTGCTTGCCTTCATGTTTTCCCTTTTCCTGAGATTTTTCGGTGACTTTGTGCACGGGATAGATACACTCGAAGAACTGAAAGAGGTGTTGAGCAGGTTTTACCCTTATCTCCTGTCCGAGCAGTTGACGTTTGAAGAAGGACTGACCAGGCTCAGGAAAAGCATTACCATCAACTTTGTTTCCGGTTACCTGATCGAAGAATCACTGTCCATCGACAACCTGTTTGTGATCATGGCGATCCTCAAAGCGTTTTCGGTAAAAAAAACAGATTATAAACGGGTACTTTTCTGGGGAATACTGGGAGCAATCGTCATGCGCTTCATTTTCATCTTCGCAGGGGCCGCCCTTATCTACCGGTTTGAATGGTTGCTTTATGTTTTTGGGGCTTATTTGCTGTATGTGGGTGTCAAAATGTTTCTTGAGCGCAACAGGGAAAAACGCATTGAACCGCAGGACCATCCTTTGGTGAAGTTCCTTTCCAAAAGATTAAGGGTTTTCCCCCGGTATGTAAACGACCGGTTTTTCATCAGAAAGGAGGCTGCGGTTTATATCACACCCCTGTTTATTGTCCTGGTAATGGTCGAGTTTTCGGACCTGATCTTTGCCCTGGATTCCATCCCTGCTATCTTTGGTATCACACGCGACCCGTATATCGTTTTCTTCTCAAATATTTTCGCCATTCTCGGATTGCGGTCACTGTTCTTCCTGCTGGTAAAGGTAGTGGAACGGTTCCACCTTTTAAAGGCAGGTGTGTCCCTGCTGCTTGTTTTTGTCGGGATAAAACTCATAGCCCATGAGTGGCTGGCACATATCGGGTACAAACCCGTTTTCTCTCTGTACGTTATCCTGGCTATACTGGTGCTAAGCATTACATTGTCACTTCTTTTTCCCAAAAGAATCAGGGTCGAAATCTGAATATGCTATCCAAATGACCATCAAGGAATCATTTTGTTTTGGGACGAATAACACTATTATTGGGTGCTGGTGAATGCTACAAAAATCGCTCCTCGGCAATAAGCTTGAAGATGGGATCTGCGAAAACGATCCTGCCACCTTCTTTAATGATGATTCCCTTATTTGTAAAAGCGTCGTACATCCTTTTGATGTTAGCCGAAGAACCCAGCCTGTACGAATAAATGACCTCGGAGGAATAGGGCTTTTCTTCTTTGTTTAGCAAGGCCTTTAAAAAACCTGCCTGGTAATTGGTCAGATCGTCAAGCAGTTCATTGTAGAAATTCAGGTTTTCGGTTTTCAGTGCCTGTAATGCACTGGCGTAATCGGCTTCTGTAACCTTCTTTCCGGAAATGAGCCAGATATTGCGGGCAAATTGTTGAAGGTAATAAGGGTGATTCTCAACGGTTTCAATAATCCTGTAGCAAATCTCCTCAGGTATTTCCTTTCCAGTGGAAAGAAATGCCTGTTGAACATATTCCTTCAACCGGTCAGCATTGATTCTGTTCAGATATATAATTTCACCAAACCTGTAGAACGGACTGTTGGTTTTAGTGAATATCTCCATCATCATGGTCTTTTTGGAACCATAAAGTAAATAACCTACGTTCTGATGATGTTGCCATGTGGAGCGAAGCCTGCCTTGCAGCATTTCGTGCTGGTCCAGGCGTGAAATATTCTGAAATTCATCTATACAGATAATGACCTTTTTCTTTTTTCTCCTGGCAATCGTCTGTGGCAGATTAAGTATTGTATCAATATTGTCTTTAATATAGTTAATGCCAAGCTCCAGGGCGGGTTCCCCGGAACCTGTATTTATGGTTACCCTGGCCCCTTTTATCACGTTTCTGGCCAGTTGGAGAAATTCTTCAACTTTGTTCGAAGTGGACTTAAGGATTTTGGTGGCAAATTGACTATAAAACTCCTCCTCGGAGTATATATACATCAAATCGAAAAAACAGAAAAAATATCCTTTGTATTGTTGGATAAATCTTTCTGCAGCTTCCTTAACAAGTGAGCTTTTCCCATAACGGCGAGGAGAAATTATAATGGTATTTTGCAGTGAGATAAAGTTGTTCCTCAACTTGTCAATTTCATCCTCCCTGTTGGTAAAATGCTTTCCGGTGACAACTTCTCCAAACTTGAATGGAATTTGCTTCATAATGTAACTTATTTGTAAGTAACAGTAAAGTTACATAATATTTATAACTAACACAAGAGTTACTTATAATAAAGTTACTTCCCGGTATTGGATTCGATCTGGCCAGCCAGTTTGTCCAGGTTCCGGGAATCCGGTTTTTAGGCAGGAGGGAACTCCTTTATGGTCTCAAATGCTTTTGTTGAACCAATTCGTTCAAGATCCGGTCGATATTAAGTGTTCTATGACCCATTTTGCCCGTGGCTGTAAACCCGCATTAAAGAATCCAATATTATCCACCCGGATGACAGGGATATTTTATTTTTCCTGTGAGAATAAAGTCAAGCTCAGCAGGCAAACACACATGGCAAGTAGTAAATTTTTCATTTCTTTGGCTTTTAAATGGCTTTGTTTTAATCAATGGTATACTTAAGATAAAGCTCGTTCATATGCCATTTTATAAAAAAATTGACTAGACAACAGCGGAAGGTTTTTCGGGATGCTGTTTGCCAAAATAAATGGAACAAAACCAAATAGATTGAATATGAAACCAACGATGAAATTTATTTTAATCGCCCTGACCAGTGCTATCCTGGTTACAGGCTGCGGGACAAAATCCATCACATCCCTTTCAAAAGAGATAAGGGAAATTGGTCCGGGTATTTTAGAGGGCTATCTACCGGCGAGGGAGCTGCCAAACAGTTTGTTTTTGGTACCTCCACCTCCACAGGAAGGATCGACGGCTTTTCAGTTGGACCAGGAAATTGCAGCAAAATATATCGCATCGGATGATGAAACAAGAAAACAACAAGCTGCCAGAGATGCCGTGCTGGCATTTCCGGAAGCCCTGCATGCTTTCAATATCGTACTGGATAGGCCGGTATCAAAAGATACCACTCCTCATTTGTACATGATCCTTCGAAGGACCGTGGCCGATGCAGGATTATCCACCTATATGGCTAAAAACCATTATCAGCGGGCACGGCCTTTCATGGTTAATAACACACCAACCTGTTCACCTGAATCTGAAAAGCATTTGCGAGAGGATGGGTCCTATCCGTCAGGGCATGCTGCCATTGGTTGGGCATGGGCATTGATACTGGCCGAGGTATTTCCTGAGCAGGCCAATGTGATCCTCAAAAGGGGTGAAGAATTTGGCATCAGCCGGAGTGTATGCAATGTGCACTGGCACAGTGATGTGCTTGCCGGCCGCATGATGGGCGCTGCGGTTGTCGCAAGACTTCATGCCAACGCAGATTTTATGATTGATCTGGAGGCAGCCAAAAAGGAAATCAATAAATTGAAAAAACAGTTAAAACAAGGATCATGATTGCCTGCTTACTCTATTTTCAGGGGAAGGTTCATTTTCTCAAGTAGGGCAAGAAACCGGGGATTGTCATACAATGGTTCAGCTTAATGGTTTTATTCAAAGACTCCTCACTGAGATCATCCCAATGGGCATAACTTCTTAAGCAGGCATCATAGGCCTCCCTTTCAACTGTTCTGGATCTGGCAAGATAGCGTTCTTCCTCAGGAGTAAACTGAACTTTCACTTCATCTGCAATCTTTTTAGAGACCTGGTAATGGAGAGTCAGGATCTGGTTTCATTACTGTTTATAACCGGCGATCCTTAGCTGTTTTTCTTCAGAAAATGTGCT
>Ga0111175_1049_pt1 | contig 40093 bp, 34 predicted proteins | sample DeeMarSWOR324_28_FD_80228 | JGI IMG/M metagenome (GOLD analysis project Ga0111175, IMG submission 80228) | Bacteroides sp. SM23_62
GATATGGGCAATGGCGAAGTTAAACCCAGCGAAATCGACCTCCTTAAAGTCAATGGAAAGGATTCTCCCCTGTCGATCCCCGGCAGAACGATACATTACGATGCAGAATGGCACTGGGATCCATTCGGTACCACCTTTGAGCATAAGGCCCTTGGCGGGCACATTGTATTGCTAGGCCTAACCGAATCCCACCAGATATGGGAAGAATCACCTTATAAGATTCTGGAATATGGGAAAAAACAAAACGGAATCGTGGGTTTTTGCCATACAGAATATCTGAAGGATACCATACAGAACGAATTAAACTGCTGCATACCAATCGAATATCCGGTTGAAGCCGTTTTGGGCACCACTGATTTTTTCTCTGAAGATGTATACAGTTCCAATTCCCCAAACTACGGCAATTACAGTGCAGATGCAACCATCAATGCTTATTATAAATTGCTTAATTGCGGCATCAGGCTGAGTTTGTGTGCCGGAACCGATTATCCATGCAATAACAGAGAACCACTTGGTTCCTTGTTAACCTATGTGAATGTGAAAGGCCGGTTTACCTACCGCAAGTGGGTGGAAGGGATAAGGGATGGCAAAACTGTCGTTGCCCGCAATGGGCATCTGGAATTCATCGACATGACAGTGAACGGGAAATACCAACCCGGAGATGATATCAGAATGAAAGATAAAGGTACAGTTTGGGTTGAGGTCAAATGGACAGCTGTCAGACCGCAGACCGGAAGACTCGAATTGGTTTACAATGGAAAAGTGGTGGCTGCTGAGCAAGGAACAGCACAACCTGATAAACCCATCCTGTTAAAAGCAAATCAATCCCTTACAGAAAGTGGTTGGTTGTGTGCCCGCCGCATGGATGAAAATGGCCACCAGACCCACACATCACCAGTATATGTGACAGTAAACAATAAACCTGTAAGGGCCAGTGCCACTGATGCCATGTATTTTGTCAGATGGATTGATAATCTACTGGAACAAACTTCTCCCGGGCAAGAATGGAACCAGTACTTCACGCACGATCTAGAAGTTGTACAAGGTAGATATGCAAGGGCGAGAGAGATTTATTTGAGAATTGCCAAAGAAGCTCAATAGCGTAACATGATAGAATTAAGCTATTTGAGTAAAGTTTGTTTACAACTTCTGTAGCTGATTCTGGTTATTGCTGTCTTCTCTGAACATAACTTAGGCCGGTCATTGCTAATATTGTCGTTCTTAATCCTAAAAATTTAATTATGCCAAACAAAAAATGGACACGCAGACAGATTATTAGCTCGCTGGCAATAATGCCTCTGGCAGTCAATGCAGGATTATCAACTTTTTCAAATAGTTTGCAGATAACTGCAAAATTAATAAGGTGCAAATTATTTAATTCAGATGGAGCCCCCTTTGATGTTAATAAGATGGATAGATTGCATATATGTGATCTAATGTTGCGACCATTCCAGATTGATCCTAAGCTTGCCCCCGGAGAAATAGTATTTAAACCGCTTCCTTCACCCTTCAGGATAAGTTTGCCTGTCAAAGTTCCCGGATTTGGAGAAGTATTTCTTTATGCAGATAACAGGGGAGCCGGTTATACGGCAAAATCTTTGGAAAAAACAAAGACTCTTTTTCTAAATTATGAATTTGCAGCTGATAGATTAGCCACCATACAAAGATTAATAGAAGAGTGCCGGAATTCGTGCATCAAACTGTCATCTGGGACACTGGAAAGAATTACCTCAGCTGAAAGATCTTTTGAGCAAGCCAAACAGTTAGCAGGTGATGACAAGGCTGTGACATTGAGAAAATACAAGGGGAACGCGATTATTCCAGGGTAGATACAATCCTTAAAGCATTGGAACATACAAGCATAATTAAGAAAGGGCATCCATTGATATTTCTTGTACCAAATTCCACAACTCCTGAATGGGCGAGATACAAATCATTTGAAGAAACAAAAAATATATGTTTAAGCTATGTTCGCAACACAATACTTAAATACCGGGGACGGTTCAATCTTTGGGATGTTATAAATGAAGCCCATGTTCAACCGGATACTGAACATGGAGTAGAAATGATTCTGGGATTAACCAAAGAACAAAATGTTGAATTGTCCTGTGCAGCAGTAAAAACCGCACGCGAGGCTGATCCTACCTGTTTTAGAATTGTCAATAATACCGGTACGTGGAGTGATTATTATATGGGACGAAAACCTTCACCATGGCAGCAAAATGTTTATGATTATTTAAAAATGCTCGAAGATGCAGGTTGTGAATATGAAGCTATTGGTTTGCAATATTACCACTCTGGTCGCGATCTACTTGAATTTGAACGCGATCTGGAAAGATTTTCCCATTTTAAAAAGCCTCTTCACATAACCGAATTGCAGATACCTTCATCATCCGAAGATATCCCCGGAAATGAATGGTGGGGAGGGGGTATTGGTGGTTCAGGCTTTCTGTGGCATGGTAACGAATTTACTGAAACGATTCAGGCTGATTGGGTAGAATATGTTTATACAATACTTTACAGCAAACCTTATGTTGATGCTATTACATGGTGGGATATGGCCGATCCGGCTTTTGTGCCACATGGAGGTTTGGTCAATGAAGATTTATGCCCGAAGGAAAGTTATTATAGATTAAAGACTTTACTCGAAAATTGGAAATGTAGTGTTTAGTTTTAAAAATATTCAGTAAAAGAATAAAACAAAAACCATTTACTTTGAGGCATAATCTTAATATACTGTTTTTTGGTATCATTATCTTTCTCTTTCACAACTGTACAGTAGAGAAGACTTCAGGCCCTATACTCGTATTGGCAACCAGCGATGATTTTGGTACCTATACCACAGAAATACTCAAGACAGAAGGTTTTAACGAATACATGCACGATTCATTGACGGATAGCAGTATAACGGATGAGTATTTGCGACAATTTGATATTATCATATTGGGCGAAACAAGCATCAATGCTTCACATAAGACAATGCTGTCTGATTATGTTAAAAATGGTGGTAATCTTATCGCGTTCAGACCGGACAAAAAGTTAAATGAAATATTCGGAATAACCGATGCCGGGGGAACTTACAGTGAGGGATATATTGCCATTGATACTACAACAGAACAAGGCAAGGGTCTGACTTCCAAAATAATGCAATTTCACGGTGAAGCAGATAAGTATCAAGCGCATGGAGCTGAGATAATCGCAACTTTATATGCCGATAAATTTTCTGAAAAAGAATTTCCCGCTGTTGTAAGTTATGATTACGGAAAGGGGCATACTATCGCCTTCCTCTACAATCTGCCAAAAAGTATTGTATATACACGTCAGGGCAATCCTTTATTTGCCGGTATTGAAAAAGACGGTATTCCAGGGTTAAGGGGCATGGATTTATTCGCAGATGGCTGGCTCGACACTTCTATGAATACCATCAACCAGGCGGATCAGCAAATGGCGTTATTGTCGCACTGCATCCAATACTTGAACAGTTTCACCAAACCATTACCACGTATTTGGTACTTTCCCGATTCGTTAAAATGCCTTGTGGTGTTGGACAATGATGGGGAAAACAATACAGAAGCTGACTTTGAGCCTCAATTCCAGGATGTTGATTCTATGGGTGCAAAGATGACGATTTATATTATGGATATTGACAAAGTCTCCAAAGCATGGGTTGATAAATGGATTGCCAAGGGACACGAAATTGCAGCACATCCTGATGATACGAGGGAAGCCCTAGATCCCACGTGGAACCGTATGGACAGCGTGATAGGCGACATAAAAGAACAAATCGCCTCAAAATATGGGATAACAGTACGTACCAACGTAAATCATTGGTTTGTTTGGTGCGGAAGAAATGCTGATGGAAGTCAGAATTTTGCAGCCCAGGCAAGACTGGAAGAGAAACATGGCATTGAAATGGATGGTAACTATGCCCATTACGATATGAATTCAAATCAGGGAGCGTATTATCTTGGACAGCTTGGAATAAACCATGGAAATTATACCGGAAGCGGACTCGTCATGAAATATGCCGATGCTGAAGGTAAAACAGTAAACGTTTACCAACGTTTTAATGCCGTTTACGATCAGCAGTACAACGAGAGCAACGATCCCGAAGGTTTTTTTAACTGCTTCATAGGTTTAATGGACAGGAGCCTGAATAATGAAATTTATTCGATCATTAGCATTAAGGCGCACAACAACGAGTATTATTTTTCCAAGGAACCTTTGATGGAGATGTTGGCTTATGCAAACGACAAAGGTATTCCGGTTTGGACCGCGCTAAATCTTCTCAATTTTCTTAAAATGAAAGATGAAGCCTCTTTCACCAACATAAGCTGGGCAAACAATCGATTATCTTTCACCTTAAACTCATCATTAAAACATAGCAACGGGCTCACCTTTATGATCCCGGCAAATCATGGTGATAAGAAAATTACAGGGATTACTAAAGATAATAAGGACATCCAACTTACCATCAAGTCGGTAAAAGGCTCGGAATATGCATTTGTAACTGTCGAACCGGGAGCAAACTATTCTTTCCTGATAAGCTATGGCAATTGAGCCGTTTTGGGTTTGTGATGAATTGCGAACGTGTAACGTTGAAATATGATTAGCCTCAGTAATTTTGATTCTGGTAATTATCCGGAATTTGCAGCTTGACTCATAATAAATGAAAGATAAACTTATGGTAACTTTTGAAAGTGATTCAGAATTATTTGATTTTATCAATAAAAACCTCTATGTAGCTGCCGTATGTGATATCCTCGATGCACTTGGTTATCATAACCAGGCAATGCATCAGAGATTACGACCTCTTCTTCCGGATCCTGAGAAATGCGGTTTTATTGGTCGGGCCCGAACATTTCGATGGATGGAAACAGATTATGTTGTTGAAGAAAATCCATATGGTCTTGAGATTGAAGCCATGGATTCGCTTAAATCCGGAGATGTTGTTGTTCATTCCACTGATTATGGTGGGACCAATGCCCCCTGGGGAGAACTTATGAGCACAATTGCAAAACGTATCGGCGTAGCTGGCTGCGTGTGCGATAGCCAGATACGTGATTGTGTAAGGATTATTAAAATGAATTTTCCTGTATACTATGCTGGTATAAGGCCATTGGATTCAAAAGGACGTGCCATCGTTATAGATTATGATGTGCCAGTGCGTTGTGGCGAGGTTCTGGTTCACCCGGGCGACATTGTCTATGCAGATTTCGATGGTGTTGTTGTTGTGCCCAAAACAGCAGAACACGATGTATTTCAGAAAGCCCAGGGGAAAGTTAAACGAGAGAACTTATCGCGAAAGGAACTACTCAGCGGAAAATCATTACGTGAAGTCTATAATAAATATAAAACCCTTTAATACAAAATAAGATAAAATGAAACTAGTAAATCGTGTTACTGTAGTTACCGGTTCCGGTTCAGGGATAGGCAGGTCCTGTGCCATTGAATTCGCGAAAGCCGGTGCTGAGGTTATTGTAGCTGAGATAAATCCTCAGGATGCAAAAGAAACCGTCAGACAGATAAAGACCAATAATGGTAAAGCTGTTGCTTTTAAAACTGATGTTTCGGATCCCGCATCAGTTAAAAATCTTGTTGAGTTTACCATAAAGAAGTTTTCCAGAATTGACGTATTGATAAATAATGCAGCTATTCAGATAAATAAAACTGTCGAAGAAATAACTATTGAAGAATGGAATCTTCAGATGTCGATCAATGTTGGTGGAATTTTTCTGTGTTCAAAGCATTTTCTTCCCTTTTTGCGTCAATCGAAAGGTAATATTGTCAATATGTCTTCTGTAAATGGCTTCTTTGTTGAGACAATGTGTGCCGGTTATTGTACCACGAAGGCAGCCATCATTGGACTAACAAAAGCCATGGCTATTGATCATGGTAATGAAGGTATCAGGGTGAATTGCATATGTCCGGGTTACATCGATACCCCCATGTCTGAAGGATATTTCCAGAGTAAGCCCGATCCTTCAAAAGCACGGGAAGAGGCTGATAAACTGCATGCCTTATGGCGTATTGGCAAACCAGAGGAAGTTGGACGTGTTGCGGTTTTCTTAGCCAGTGATGATGCTTCTTTTATGACAGGTGCATCTGTAGTTGTTGATGGCGGCTTCGGATCCGGATTGCCCCCTAAGTAGCTGAATATTAATTATTTAATTAATTGATTGATGATTGTTATTTATTTAAGATATTGGAATGAAGATTACAAATGTTAAAGCCATCATGTTAAAATTGCCAGAGATTTCTCCAGCAGCAGATGGCACTCAGGACGATTTGATAATTGTTGTGGAAACAGATGAGGGGATTACAGGTTATGGCGAAGTTGATACTGCGCCCTTAGTTGGAAAAGCAATTGTTGAAGCTTATATGTCTCATGGAACATGTTACGGATTGAATCAAATTGTGGTGGGATCTGATCCGTTTGATTATGAACAGATTTGGCATGACATGTGGGCAATGACTTATTATTATGGACGAAGCGGTCCTGTTATTCATGCAATGAGTGGAATTGATATGGCCATCTGGGATATTATGGGAAAAGCTGTGGGAAAACCTGTACATAAACTTCTTGGTGGAACTTATACTGACAAGGTTCGGCCATATGCCAGTGCGCTGATGCCTGACACCAGGGATGAGGTAAAAACGATGGTTGAAAAGTATGCTTCACTTGGATTCACTGCAATTAAATTCGGCTGGGGTCCTTTAGGATACAATGTGAGGTTCGATCTTGAACTCATTGAAACAGCACGGGAAACTGCCAGCGACAATATGGAAATTATGATCGATATTGGAAAGCGGTACAGACTGAAACAGGCGTTGCAGGTAGCAAGAGCCCTCGAACAGATGAATATCTGTTGGCTTGAAGAACCTCTTCCTGCGGAGGATTTCATTGGATATAAAAGATTAACAGAATCTACTTCCATGCCTATTGCCTCAGGAGAAGAAGAAAGCGGCAGACTGGCATTTTCAAGACTTATCAAAGAATCCCATATTGATATAATACAACCGGATATTTCACGTTGTGGTGGGCTTACCGAAGCCAGGAAAATAGCCACCATAGCAGCTGATAATAATGTCATGCTTGTACCTCACGCCTTTAAAACGGGAATACTTGTTGCAGCAAGCATACAGATGATAGCTGCGATGCCTGATACACCGTTTCTCGAGTTTTCAGTAACCGAATCTGCGATACGGAAAGAATTGTTGGTCAAACCTTTTATTCAGAAAGATGGATTTGTGGATGTGCCCCAATTACCTGGATTAGGAATTGAACTAAATCCAGAGGTTATCAGAAAATATGGAGTAAGTATTTAGAGAAAAAATGAAAGGGTCAAAATATTCAATTACCCGCCGATCTTTTATTGGTAAAAGTTCATTATCCCTGGCTTCAATAGCAGCGGCTGCTTTTCCGGCAATGTGCGCTCTGGTTTCTCCACTTGAAAAAAAGAACAACAAATTGATTCCCACAGTTACTGGTGAAGTTGCTTCCAATGAGCTGGGAACAACATTGATGCATGAACATATTCTCTGGTTTAGCGGGCCAAGGGCAGAAGATCCCAATTACGAACCAATTCCTGATAATTTAATACCAGAAACTATTGACTTTGCTCTATCTCTTTTGAACGATGCAGCCAGGGTGGGTATTGATACCATTGTAGATCTCACTCCTCACAGGCCAATAGATTTGTATGAGAAGATAGCAAAGAGAACACCTGTAAATATCATAGTATCAACTGGTTTTTACCGGCGTTTGAAAAGCCCAAGCTGGAAGGCGGATATGGAGGATGAAAATCAAATGGAAGCATTAATGCTAAAGGAATTGACAGAAGGCATTGATGGTACAAAGATCCGTGCCGGAATCATTAAGATCGCCCAGGAAGGAGGGACGCTTAGTGATTGGGAGAAAAAAGTATTCCGTGCCGCTGCCCGTGCTAGCAAAGCTACAGGCACTCCCATGGCAACCCACACAGGTAACGCATTTGAGCAATTCGATTTACTGGTGAAGACTGGAGTAAATCCACATAAGATTTTATTATCGCATGTTGATGTTGGCCGTAAAGGTATCCCTGGTGAGTTGATGACAATTGCCAGGGAGGGCAGCTACCTGGAGGTTGATACTTTCGGGCAGGAGTTCTACACACCCTGGAATGAACTTGTAGCGTTTATTCGCTCTTTTTGCGATGCCGGGTTTGCCAATAAAGTTATTATAGACATTGACAGCAATTGGCATTGGGAGAATGGGCAAAAAGTATTTGAAGGAGCCGGGCCACCTTATTTCGATCCTAATGCTGCCAGCCGAACCTTTGCTTACATGATAACAGACGCTGTACCCAGATTGTTAAAGTCGGGCTTCAGTATGAAAGAGATTAATACCTTCCTGGTTGATAACCCTCGGAATTTCTTTTCAAATAATGATTTATGATCTTGTTTCCAATGGCAAAAAGAATAGAAAGACTAAAAAAAACAGGAAACGCAAAAAACATTGATGCATTCTTGTTCACCTCTGCTCCAACAATAAAATGCCTCAGTGGTTATTTTTATAATTTTGAAATTGGTGCTTCGCCATTTCAGTTGTTGCCTGCTGTTTTACTGGTCGTTTTATCTAAAAACACAACCATTATTATTGCCGATAATGAATCCTATGCAACAGAAGGCGCAGGGTCAGAGATATCTGTTAAATCTTACTCCAGCTACGTGTATGAAAAACCGCTTGACTTCACAGCTCAATTTTTACTTAAATTACATGAAGCACTTAGAGAAAGCAACTTGTCAAATGCGCTGATTGGTATTGAGCAAAATTCGCTGCCATTTGTAATATCCCAATCGATTACATCTGCATATCCAAAAATAAAATTTGTAGACGTTACAAATGAAATAACCTACCTAAAGGCCTTAAAAGACAGCGATGAGATTGAGAATATCCGCAAAGCAACAGCATTATGCGACATTGGACAGGCAGCCGTTTTAAAACATGCCAAAATAGGAATGACTGAACTCGAACTTTTTAGTTTGGTTCGAACTGAAATGGAAGCATCTGTTGGCAAACGTGTGCCCATTATGCTTGATCTGGTCAGTGGAGCAAGAACTAAAGATGGAGGCGGTATTCCTTCCAACAATATCATCCGATATGGCGATCTGATTTTAAGTGACCTAACCCCTTGCCTGAATGGCTATTGGGGAGACACTTGCAATACCATCATAATTGGAGAACCTACCACAGAACAAAGCAAGCATTATAAATTAGTCCAACAAGCCCTTCAGTCTGCCATCGACTTTATCAAGCCGGGTATCAAAGCAAATGAAGTGGATCAACTGCTGCGGAAACATCTTTCATCGGTGGGTGTATACGGACATCATAGTGGGCATGGGATTGGGACTAGCTACCATGAAGAACCACGTATTGCTCCGTATAATGAAATGCCATTGGAACCGAATATGGTCATTGCCCTCGAACCGGCTGTTTATCGCAACGGATATGGCATCCGCCTTGAGCACATTGTTAATGTAACAACTACCGGTTGCGAGGTTTTATCAAAGTTTAATCACCAGTTCAGGAAATTCTAAAATGTTAGAAAAGGTGAATTTCAGCGGTTGGGCTAATTCCATCAAGCTAAGTAACCAGGAAATTGAAATGATCATCTTAACGGATGTAGGTCCCCGTATAATTAGCTTTGGATATAAAAATAGCCAGAATATGTTCTATGTTTCACCCAGCGAAAAAGGAAAAACAGGAGGCGATCAATGGTATTTGTACGGGGGCCACAGGTTATGGCATTCTCCTGAGGAGATGCCGCGATCATATAGCCCTGATAATAATGAAGTTGAACATTCATGGGATGGGAAAACATTAACGCTATCACAGGAAAAAGAACCTTTGACCGGGCTGATTAAAGAAATGGAAATCACAATGGAAACCACCAGAAACAGGGTTAAGGTACTACATCGTATTATTAATAAAAACCTATGGGCTATTAAATTATCGCCATGGGCAATTACAGCATTTGCTGGTGGGGGTACCGCCATCCTGCCACAAGAACCCTATGTTGATCCTGAAAGATTTCTTTTGCCTGCCAGGCCTCTTGTTTTATGGTATTATACCCAAATGAATGACCCTCGTTGGGTATGGGGTCAAAAATATATCCAAATGAATTTTGATCCTGCGTTAAAATCGGAACAAAAGATCGGGATATTAAATAAACAAGGATGGGCTGCATATTATCTTAATAGCGAGATGTTTATTAAGATTTTTAAGTATGAAGAAAGTGCCAGCTATCCTGATTATGAATGCAATAACGAGCTATATATGAATGGCAATTTCGTTGAGGTTGAATCGTTGGGCCCATTGAAGGAAACACGTTCCCATGGCATGGTTGAACATATCGAATATTGGACTTTAAATAAAGTACCTATCCTAAAAGGAGAAGATTCAATTGATAAAAATGTATTGCCGATTGTGAAATCTATTAAACACAGAGTTTCATGGAAATGAAAGGACGTAATTTTATATTTCATATTTTTTGCTCCGGTTCACCGGAAATCTCCCTCAAGAATAACTTGCTGTTTTTTCCTTCAGCCAGTCATTTTTGACAAAGGTCCCCGAAGCAAAAGCAAGAAAGAATAGAGCATCTCAATGGATACCCTATAGTAATTAAAGGGATAAGATTCTTGCGCGCTCAACGCATATAGTATTAAGACCTATTTCTAATATTAAAGTATGATAAATTAATATGCTCAAGAACATACTTTTCATCTGGCTACCTTTTCATGTTTTCCTGATTAAGCAATAATAGGGAACATATCATGTCTCATTGTGCAGGTGAAACGTCTTCTGGTATTTCACTAATTGGTTTATCTGATATTTGTGGATTATGGGAAATTATTCGTATTTCCAGGGAGAATAGTGTTTATTATCCATGGATAAAGGACAGATTTAAATACAGCTTCCTGCCAGAAATGAATTTCCTGTGTTTACAGGATGGAGAAATTTCTCATGGTACCTGGGAATTATCTGAGAAAATATACAAAACTCAGAAGCGATATTCCATAATCCTGAATGAGACTTTTGAATTCACAATTCTTGATTTCAGTGAGGATGAAATTACGCTATCTGATCACATAAATAAATACTTATTGGTTCGGAGACTTTAAATTCTGGATTATTAGATAATGTTTTCCTGAAAGACCTGTTATGACTAAAAATCAACAGAATAGCAGGATTTGTAGTTAAAAGGCAGGATTAAGATTTGGTCCGGTCAGTAAGTCCTGATTTATCGTTATAATATTTTTTAATGCTTCATGCAGGTCATATAAACATGCATTCGCCTCGTCTGTAAATGTGCCACCATTTATAAAACAAGGCGAAGTAATGATAAAATAATCTTCAGTTTCTCCATAATATATTGGAATACACCAGGAATATAATTGTTGTGATATAATAAAATCAATTAGTTCCTGCTTTCTCTCAATTTCATAAATGTCAAGGATTAAGGATGGATTTACTTTCATCTCCGTGTATTTGGTAAATTCTCCATTTGGATTCAGATATTCTATAATGGCAATTGGCGTGTCTGCATTTTGAGGTATATTCTGGATATCAAAGTCACTGGTGGTTATAGTGCATTCCCATCCACCAGGAGCAACTGAACAAAACTGATCAAAGGTCAGATCTCCAGCATCCTTATTATTATTCTCACAGGAAGCTAAAAGGATTATAGATAGCATAAATACCAAGTGGGAATAGTTGATCACTTTCATAAATCATTAGACTTTACCGTATACTCAGAAGATGGAAACTTCAGTCGAAAAGTTGCGTTCCCTAATTACAGGTTATTTGTTCATTGCATATGGTGTATGCTGATCTACAGTCCCCAGTAAAAACAGTGATCCTGCAGATCCTGCTTTTCCCACTGATCGAGGTCAGTGTGATTGCCATCAATACCTGGTTTACACCAAACTTAGTTGCATTGAGCCATACAGAGGGGAACGATGTGCTTATCGTACTTACTATATTTTAACTGTTCATGCATTTCGCAAGCGTAAAAAGGCCGGAATACTTTGTAACGTTACTGCCTGTAATTGAGGACTTAACAACTTCAGATTGATTTTTTAGCTTTTCCTTTGTATTTTTTATCTTAAAAGTGAGGCTCCTGAGCAAAATACATCACTTTTTCTAATTCTATTTTACATTTTTAGAAGTGAAAAAATACATTGACCAAGAAAAGCAATAGAAATGAAAAGGAAATTGGTTGAGAAATATTTTGCTGTCTCTCTGGTTCTTTTTCTCACATTTGGAGTTTATCGTTTATTTGGGATGAACAATTATGTTAATCGATCACTTGAAATTAATGAACCTGCATTACCGTTTTTTGTAACAATATACTACCACATCGAACCGAATTATCAACTATTTGAATCAGTTGAACCTGGATATTTCGAAACCGTCTCTTCATGCTTACGCCAAATGAGTACCGATTTAGCGGCCATTGATGTACATGCCACATTTTGTTTTTCATGGTTATACAACGATATCGTTCACCACCGGAATCGTGACCCGAACAAGGGTGTGATTATTAATCAAAATAAAGATACAGGAATTGAAACATTCGAAAGGTTAGTCTCGGATAATCATGAAATCGCCTATCATACGCATCCACCAATTGCAGTAATAAAAGAAGGGAAAATTTACTATGCCAGGCCGAATCCTGCATGTACTTATTTTGACACCTTGAATATACACCGTTGGAGTGGGGCAGGTGCTGACAAAGAAATGAAATTTGAACCCGGCGTATTTCATTTTGATGATTCTACTGATGTTTGGTATGGTCAATTTATATGGGAACGAACAGCAGAATCTCTTTTTCGCATTGCAAAATATCTGGGAATTAATGTTAGACATGCCAATGGAGGACAAAAGCCATTGCTGGATGTGACGAACTCATATGGCTACGGGATCAACCATCCTCACTGTCTTCAACAAACCCGATCATTGATGGGGCTTGGTTTAGATTTAATTGCTCCTGAATGTATGCCATTTTTTAACATGGATTATTCATCGTCAGGGGAACTATGGTCAGATACTTCGACCTGGTATGTATCCTATCTTGATTCGGAGGCCAATTGTCAAATTTATTATCCTGATATAAATAATGATCATCTGGAGCAGGAATCAAAAGTCAGCCAGGGTCTCACATTTATGCCTGTTCAAAAAAAGCCACAAGTCAATTGGGAAGGTTCAGGAGTCAAAGATTCAGACTATTATAATGCAGAAAGGGAGGGAAGTTATGGTGGTGGTGGTGTACGTTGGACTCATGATACTTTTTATGCTCGATATGGAGGTAATGGTCATAATCCGTGGCAACCAGTTAATCATGTGGTAGATATGCCTTCATTAGCAGATCAGTTCAATAGTGCCGTTGAATTTCATGCAATGAGGACACCAAATAAAGTGAATGCCTGGGGTTTGAATCACCATGTAGTCAATGTGATGTGGGCAAACCTTAGCGGTTTGAGCGATAATTGGGACAAGGAAATCGACTTTCTTCGTGATATTGCTGATGGAGTAGCGGATGGAGAAATAAATTCTCCTCGTCCTGATCTTGTACGGTTTGTCACCATGCAGGAGTTGAGCAGTATTTATGATGATGTCGCAACACAAGTTTACATGCACAAATCAACCGATATTTCACAACAACCATTTTTATTTCAGAATCATCCCAATCCATTCAATTCACAAACAATAATTACATTTAAGTTGAATAAGGATTGCAAAGTTTCACTGAAAGTTTGCAATGTATATGGACATGAAGTGGCAAAATTGTTAGAAGGTAGTTATATGGCAGGACAATATGATATCCAGTTTAATGGATCATCATTACCTTCAGGAACATATATGTATAAAATCGAAGTGGACAACTTGATGCTGGTGAAAAAATTGTTGATAATAAAGTAGGCGGTATAACGTAATATGCACCGGATCAGAACAGCCTGCTTTACTTTAAAGCATACTTACCATACTGATCGACTGTCACCTCATCCAGTGTGAGGACGCGGTCCGAATGGTACACTTCATTGATAAGATCAGTCTCGTTTGACAGAAAGAGGATCCATCCCCAGGGCATGAACCAGCTCCACTGTGGTTGTTGCTCCAGCACCTCCATGTCCGGTATTTCCCCCACTTCTCCAAGCGCAATTGGCTTGCCTTCGCCCAAAGCTACCAGTTGATCGTGATGTGACTGTTTATAATCATTGCGGTATACATCGGCAGCCAGGATATCAACGTAGTCGATCCCGGGGAAGAAATCTTCGTAAGCCCAGGCCTCATCCCCGGGGATATCCCTGGGAGCGTTTGTATTCCAGACCCAGATGAGATTTTTCAACTGATGGTGGTTCGTAAAATAGTCATACATCATGATCCATAAGCGTTTGAATCCCTGTTCTCCCTTATGGTTGCACCACCAGAACCAGACTCCGTTCATTTCATGGTATGGCCTCCAGAGCACCGGAATACCGGCATCCTGGAGCTGATTCAGGTAGCCGGCAATTTTATCTGCACCCACTTTCCAGGCATCATTCAGCTTGGTGCCCTGGGTCACCAGTTCATCCCACTGTTCAGGCGAAGGACGGTTTTCCATGGCCCATATGGACGATCCCTCGCAGCAATCGCCATCCGTCGGGAAACAGCCGTGCCACATCAGGGTTATGATATGTCCTTCCGCATGGCGGGCCTTGATCTCCTGAATGGTCATGCTCCGGGCCTCATCAAGGGTGATATCAAGGAATGTTGGCTCCCGTGGTAGTCTCGGGCGAGGCGCTACGGAATCACCCCTGCTGATTGAATCCCTCCTGGCTTTGAACCTTTCCCAGGGGATGGCGGGTAAATTGGCCGGTCCGCAATGCTGGTAACGCATCGCATCCTCACCTTCCACGCAAAAGCTGAAATCGGAACCCCATATGATGGCTTTTTTGCCTGTAATCTCTTCCAGTTGTTCAGAATAGTCCGATCCCTTTCCAGCAAAGTTATGTTGTCCTGAAAGGGTGTATTCCCCCTGGATGTCCTGGATGAAATGATACAGTTTTACGGTTCTCTCGGTGGCTTCCGGGTTGATAAGCGGGATGTGCTTTTTTGATTCCACCTGTTTGCATGAATTTACCGTGTAAATGAGAATTGCTAACACAATGAAGAATTTAACTTTCATATCTGTGGTTTTAGGGTTACATTCATCTGGTCTGCTGAGGATTCAAGTATTCAGGACTTTTCATATTGAATACCTTGTAGGTGAGTTTGATATCATTGGGGAGACGGCTGCTGACCAGTTTAACGTGAATCACTTTTTGCTCACCCGGTAATAAAGTTACAAAATTATCTGACCGGAAAAACGGAAGGTTCTCAAGGTTGGTCTGGGGAAAGCTACAGGAGAACTGTTAGAACCATAGATCATGTAAATAGTAATTTTGTAACGATTCACGGATAAAATTTAACGGGCGGCACTTACTTTATCAGAATCCATTCTGATAACACTGTTTTGCTGAAGCCAAACAGCCCCTGTTAAAACAAATAACTTAATAGGCAAAAAAACAGCATCCAACATATAGGCATTGTATTAATAATCAATATTGTCTCGATTGAGCAATAGGATTTGGCTATCCGGAAATACAAAACGATGCAGTAATCAGCATAAGGAGATTGGATTCTTTTACTCACCGCCGAAACAAATGTGGTGTTGTAGGCCCAGTGGATGGGAAAGTAATAATCATAAGCCCTGGGATATAGAAATGATCAGGAAGAGATATGGATCAGATGTTATTGATGTACAATTGAAACTGGAGCTGGATTCAGAAAATGATCTTTGATTTTGCCTGACAAGGGCTTGTTTAATTTCCTCGGGTAGTAAATTAATCTATTTCAGTTAAGTCGTGGCTTCTACAGCTTAACTTACTTTCCGGTTAAAGTAGCAACATCAAGTATCAATGGATAGCCCAGTGCTTAATTAAATCAATTTAATTGGGCTTTGTACTTATTTTTTATAACTTAATAATGATTTTAGTCTCATACGTAACCGCATCAAAAAGATAATCCTTAATCCATGATAATAACCACAAAAAAGTATCAATAATCAGCCTTACCAGATAATCTCGTCTTACATATTAACCAAAATCCCTGAACCGACATGAAAACTTTAATGCTTCGTATGTTTTTGATTGTCCCAATCCTGCTAATGGTTCTAAACATTTCAGCTCAGGAAAAGCCAATTCAATACGATGGAGATATAATAGCTGGTTCAAATCGTACCTTCCTGATAACCTTCATGGATGATGAAACTGTTAAGGCAAAAATACTCTCCCTGGATGGTGATATGGTTACGATAAAGAAGAGAGATGGAACTACTCAAATGATAAACCGCGATTACATAAAATTCATTGAAGCGGTCCCCATTGGAACAATTGGATCTGTCGGAGCCGGCCTGGGCGTTCCTTATGGGACGCTGGGTGTAAATCTTGAGATAAATGTAATACCGTATCTGTCTTTGTCTGGTGGACTGGGCACTACCATATATGCAGGAGTGGGATGGAGTGTAGGAGCAAGGGGATATTTCAGAAAACCAGGTCCTTTGTGGAGGCCGAGATTATCTGCTTTTTATGGTACCAACAAAATTTATGCTGAGGATCGTGGAAATCCTAATAATAAGAGTTATCCAGGATTTACAGTTGGTATAGGGCAGGTCGTTCTTTGGAAGAGGCATGGTTTTGACCTGGACCTTATGTATATAGTTAATTCACAGATTGACAACGAGCACACTGAAAACTATTCGAAAATAAAGATCAATGTTGGATATAGATTTGCATTTTAAACATCATATTATTCGAAACATAAATTAGGGTTTCAGATTATTTTGTTGATCCCTCCCTGGTTTTCAGTACACCCTTTCTGGATTTTCAAGAATAGGATCAAATGACCTAAGCTGTTAGGTCAGAATTGCGAGGATAGATATTTGGCCCCCGGTGCAGTTGCGGGTCAATACAATGTGCGGGACAGGATCTCCTGCTGGGTTTCGGGCGGCAGGTTGACAAAACGTTCACTGAATCCTCCCACGCGGACAATGAGATTTGTATATTTCTCAGGATGTTTCATGGCCTCCTCCAGATCTCCCCTGCTGATAACGGTCAGCATGGCCTGGGTTCCGCCTTTGTTAAAGTAGGCCCGCAGCAGGGCCTCCAGGATATTTCTTCGATCCCGGAAGAGTTCCTTTGAGAATTTCATGTTCTGAACGGCACCTGCATGTATGGATGGGTCCGGTTTCAGGAGGGAGTTCATAAAAGCAGTGACCCCGTTCCGGTCCATTCCACCTACCGGGTTGTTCCCCGGATTCATATAGGTAAATGCCAGCCGTCCGTCCGGCGAAGCACCCGTATATTTCCCCATGACCGTATTGGCATCATTGTTAATGATCACCACCAGGTAGGAATGCAGGGAAGTATGTTTATTCTGTGCCCGGGTGAAATTGCATATGTGGTCATGTACAAAGGTCATCATCTCATCTGCCGCATCATCGTCATTCCCGTATTTCAGGCAATCCAGCATCATTTTCCGCTCTTTTGCATATCCCTCAAAGTTTGCCTTTAGGATCTTTATCAGCTGCTCGATGGGAAGCATCTTTTTCTCATAAACCAGCTCCCGGATGGCCAGGAGGCTGTCAGAGGTGTTGACATTCCCGTATGTCTCAAGGGTCCCACCCAGGTACCTGATGCCCCCGGAGAATATGGCCCTTCCCCTTTCAAGACAATCATCCATGAGCATACTGGTGTAGAGGTATGCATTTTCCCTGCCGGCATAGATGTATTCCAGTTCCTCATGCCTGGCCAGCTGGATCTTTCTGCAGGCATGCCCATCGCTTTCCCGCTGACCGGATCAACTCCCCTGTTGAGGGTAACGATCAATGCCTGCAGCAGGTTTATCACCCCGCTCGGCGTGCCCACACTCCTGTGGTTAAGCACATATTCCCCGCATCCGAATTGTATGGCATGGATTGCTTCTTCACAGGGTACGTCAAAGGCCTTGCTGACGGCCGGAATATTGACATTGTCGTTATAGAGCATGGGATAGGGGTACCCGGTGCCGATGATATCCAGGGCTTTTTGATACAGGCGCGGGTCCTGTCCCTCGTAAAACCTCAGGGCAAGCTGGGGAACGATCTCCCTGACACGATGGGAAGTTTCCATGATCGCCAGGGCAAGCCGGTCGGCATATTGCTCGTTGATGCGACCGCGGCCCCCGATCATAACCCTGGTATCATAACGGTAATCCCTGTCCCTCATCAGCATCCATAACCCGGAGAGCAGGCGGATGGCTTCTTCCTCATCCATCCGGCCCGAATCTATATCGGAAACATACAACCGGCCCAGATAGTCATCCATACGCCCGTAGTTCCGTGTTCCGTCAAGCATGGAATAGAGGAACATCAGCTGGAGCCCTTCCCTGAAAGTCTTCGGGGGATTGAAGGAAATTTGCCTTAGTATACGGGCCATCCCCTGGAGTTCCGTAATCCGTTCCTTATCATTACAACCGAATATCTGGTCCTCAGCCATGTCTGCATAGTAATGACATACCGAGGCAAAAGTATCAAGTGCCGAAAGCATAGCAGTATATAGGGAGATTGCTTCCTTATCCTCCTGCTTTTTAATCATGAATTCCTCAATTTCCTTTCTTAATCCACCGATACCCTTGTCAATCAGTTTATTATAATGCAGTTGAATGCCGGCCATGCGCCAGAGTGTAAAGGCTATGCCAGGTTCACTGTAGTAATGGTCGGAGGGGAGCGCTTCCTTCATCTCAGGGGCGAAAGCTCGTTTGGCTTTTTCCACAGTGGTCTTATCCTTCCAAAATGTAACCATCGCATCCAGTCTTTCAAGATTTGCCTGGCTGAGCCGGGGATTTTTTATGAGGCTCTCCATGGCTTCCTCATTGAGGTAGTACCCCATGGACGCCCCGTCTGTTTGTCCCGCAAAACCAATGGGTGCCTGGACCATCCGGCCGGCAAAAAGATCATTCTCGCGTATGGGCCGTACCTTGGCTTTCCATTGGACCTTTTCGCACCTGGCTTCTCTTTCGGCGACGGATACACCTGCTGAATCTCTGTAAACGCTGGTAAATTCCTCCATAAGGCCAACAAGGACATCCGGCTGCGGATGCAATTCAAAGGATTTCTTATCCATCGGATCATTCATGGGAGAAGGAAGGTATGCAGACAAAGCTAATACCTTATCGTTATTTCCTGGGGTTGCAGGGATTCCAGGGAAAAATCTGTGTAAACGGAGGATCCCACCCGGACCATCTCGAAAGCCACAGACTTTCCGCCTGCCATGACTTCTTTGGCACTTGGGATAGCATCTGGGAGCAATACATGCATCTGGGGATCATTGCCGCTGCCGGTCAGAACCAAAGAGATGATTTTATTTTCAGGGTCATGGTGGTATTGATATGCCACATAACCTTCGGACGCAGCATACCTGACCGTAACACTGACGGAATCTGATTTTGAGTATGTCCACCTGGGGGCAATAACAGGATTGTCAAACCGGGTGCTCTTGTCGCTTATCCCGCAAAGTCCCTCTACCAGTCCCGCCATAGCCGTCCCGGCAGCCCAGTTGTTTGGTCCCCCGTAAGAAACAAGCGGTGGTTTAACATAGTGAGCCTGGTCGGAAAGGGTCATGGCCAGGACGGCATAGATGCTTTTGTCTTTTGCAGACTGGATGGTTATGCTCGTGATATCCTTTTCAGGCCGGGGATTGTCAATGGCTGTCCAGCTGACACCGACATCAAGGCTTTCCTGGTTTTCCCCCCGCCAGGCGATACCTCCCCGCTGGCTTCTCAATGAAGGGAACCACCAGGAAGACAAATGCTTGTCCCGGATGATATAATGGGTCTCGTATTCCCCATCGCTGTAATGGAATACAATCGAACCGCAGACATTCTCACCACCGACCCTGTTGGAGGCATGCAGGAGATAGACAGAACCTGCCAATGCATTGACCGGTACAGTAACTTTGTCCGGGAACTCCTCTGTTGCGGAGACCGCAATCACCGCCTTACCCCCGTTATCTGAAGGATCTGTGATATTGAAATCGATCCCGGCGAACACCTGCCTGCCCACGGGAATATTCCTCATATCATTCCCTTCGTGTTCCACCATCCAGGCAACTGCCTCCGGTCCACCGGGAGCACTGATGTCCATGTTTGCCACCCCGGAAAGGTCCAGCGTTTTGAAAACCGGTACCGGGGGATCAGGGTAGGCACCCGTGTAGGCAAATGCCACCATATACCGGTTCTCTTTTCCCAGTTCATACAGCCGCTCAAGGATATCGGTCCCATATGCCTCAAAACCATTCCCGAATGCCCCCCTGGCAAGCTCACCTGCAGCATGTCCTGCGATCCCTCCATTCATGTACTGCCAGATTTCGTTATGGCTTCCAAATCCATTCTGGAAAGGAGGATAGATCGCATACCATTCCCCGGGCGATCCGGGTGGCAGATTCTCCTTCAGATCCTGGTAAGTCCTGATAATGGACAAGTTCTGTTCGGGTGCAAGGTTACGGTTCAGAGAATACATGTTTGAGTGAGAGATCTGCGTGTATATGTCCACTCCCAGTTTCCTTTCAATGCTTTCATCCTCGTCTATAAAATGGGTGAAAAATCTGCCGTTCCAGCTCAGGTTGTTCAGGTTGTTCCTTATCTCGGCGGCTCGCTTTCTGTATTTCTCTGCCATTTGCCCATCTCCCAGGTGCTGGTAGAGTTCCACCATACGGTCGCAGGCCAGTGCATAGCCGGTATTGTCACCGTAAAAAATACCGAACCTGGTCTTTTCAGGGTGTATCTTCATGTCGGTCCCTGTCCCCAGGTCCGGTGTGTATTCATCTTTGACCTGGAAATCCCACGAATCGATCGTGAAAGCACGTTTCAGCAGGTGGTATTTCGCAGACCAGCGGAGGGGATCAGTTACACTGTAATCCAGGGCCCTGTCAGCCGAAGCAATATTCCTTTCCAGGTAGAGGTCATCGCCGGTAGCTTTCCATCCAAGGTACATGATAAGTACATAGATGTATTCGCAGTGGTTCTCAACGGGCTGGCGGATGAACACCAGGTCTCCCTCGTACCGGTCCGTAAATTCAGGTCCGTAGGCAGTCTCCCAATAGCTCGGATTGATTAATCGCCTTACATTGCTCATGACCATGCCGTTCTCCCGCTGGGCCTGCCTGAAAAGGTCCACGGTCTCATGCCCGATGCCTTCGAAATACTGCATTCCCTTCATGGTATGGAAGTGGTCCAGCAGCCAGTAGACGAAATGGTGGTATGTATTCCCCCGGAACTTTGTGCTGCCAACACCGTTGTTTCCGAAGACACGCATCCCCTTTTCAAACATATCGAACATCCCGGAATAATATCCATGATCATCAACCTTCGTACGGGCGTCTAGATGGAAACTGAGCTCATTCAGGATCCTGTTCCTGCGGTCATATACCTTCACGGTATGTCTGCCCAGGGCGCCGCCGGCCCTGAACTCAATGATCGGGGCGCCCTGGGCCTGGAAATATTCCCTCCCGGCGCCATCATAAACCGAAATTGAATTTCCTTCCACACCGGCCAGGTATATTGTTTGCAGGGGTTCGGCTTCGTTACATTCCCTGAAAATTCCTGTTGAATTACCCGCCAGGAGCACAGGGCCCGATTTTTCAAATTCGCCCTGGAGGGCCCCTCCGTCGGAACTGCCCTGAACGGATTGGATCAATCCCATGATGATGACCAGGATGAAAATGGCATGTTTTTCCATGTTGCTTGGTTTTTGAAGTCCAAATTACAAAAGAGGATGATGAATCATTCAATGATCCTTCATCGAAGGGTTTGTTATTTTAAACATCGGGTAATCTTCCGTATTGATTATTGTCCCCTGAAAAAATATCCGCTTGGAAAAATAAATTATCCTGATCAGGTTATATTTGTAAATCCAGGGTTGATCTATTGGGGATCTTAAATCGAATATTTATTTATCAGTTAAATCATGAAAGTATTATTCATTGGTGGAACAGGCAATATCTCAAGCGCCTGTTCACGACAGGCTGTTGGGAGTGGGATTGAACTTTTCCATATGAACAGGGGAAAGGTCAAAGCCGATATACCTGCGGAGGTAAGAACAATCATTGCAGATATCAGGGATAAAAAAAAGGTGCAGGCGGCACTGGGTGACCTGAATTTTGATGTGGTGGTCAATTTTATTGCCTATACCCCTGAGGATGTAAAGCAGGATATTGAGATCTTTTCGGGCCGGACCAGGCAATACATATTTATCAGTTCAGCGTCTGTATATCAAAAAGTTGGCGGGCACCCGGTCATAACCGAATCCACCCCTCTTTACAATCCGTACTGGGATTATTCCAGGGATAAGATTGCCTGTGAGGATATCCTGAATGATGAGTATCGCAAAAACAGTTTTCCCATGACCATTGTTCGGCCGTCCCTTACGTACGATACCGTTATACCGGTAGCCATCGGTAGCTGGACGGATTATACCATCATTGACAGGATGAAAAAGGGCCAGGAGGTCATCATCCATGGAGATGGCACATCCTTGTGGACGGTGACCCATTCTGATGATTTTGGGAGGGCTTTTACCGGCCTTCTCGGGCACCAGCAGGCCATTGGCCATGCATTCCATATCACATCCGATGAACTGTTAAACTGGAACCAGATCTATGAAGCCGTTGCAGAAGCCGCCGGTACCGATCTGATGGCAGTACATATCGCATCGGACTTTATCTGTGATGTGGCTGATACCGTCGGCTGGGAATGGATGAGGGGAAACCTTTTGGGTGATAAGGCCGTGAGCACCATTTTTGACAACTCGAAGATCAGACGGTTTGTACCGGGATTTGAAGCGAAAATTACCTTTAGGGAAGGCATTAAAAAGACCGTGCAATGGTTTGAGGCGGATCCTTCAAGGATGGTCATAGATGAAGGAAATAACAGTTTTATCGATACAATACTAAAAGCATACAGGGGAGGTAAGTAATGGCAGAACTATTGAAAGCAGGACTCATCGGCTGTGGTGATTATCTGCGTTGGGAAATTGATGATCTCAACAGCAACACATACCTGAAAGTCAAATATACTTTTGATCTTGATCACGGCAAGAGCAGGAGAATTGCCGGAAAGATCAATGCAAACCCGGTCGACGCGGTCGGGGAGATATTTGATGACCCGGAGGTAAAAGTGGTGATGATCTTCACGCCGCCATGGGTACGGAAGGATCTTTTTCGCAAGGCCGTTGAATCCGGTAAACATATCATCACTACCAAGCCCTTCGGTTCCAACCTTGAGGATGCGGAGGAATTATACGGGATGGTAAAGGACAGGGTGAATTGTGCGGTGTATTATGGCCGGACCGGAAATGCCCATGTGGAAATGATAAAGAAAATCCTGGACAGCGGGGAGATCGGCCATCTGGCCCTTTACAAGGAAGACTGGCTGCATCATTATCCGGTCTGGAATGACTGGGCAACCGATCCTGAAAAGAACGGGGGACCGTTCATGGATGCCATGATACATAACCTTAACAAGGCCAGGTACCTGATCGGTTCGCAGGTAAAAAATATCCATTACTTCTCTGACAACTTTGCGCAGTCCTTAAAATGCAGGGATACCGAGTTTATGAAACTCGATTTCGAAAACGGGGCAGCCGCCTACCTGTTCATCACCTGGGCTGCCGACCTGGAGGTATTTGATCCCACCGGGAATGACCGGGTGCATTATGGCATTCAGCAGCTTATTACCAGTGAGGGCTGGTATATTACAGAAGAGGAACAGGATGGAATACCGGTCATCAGGGCTGTGAAGGAAAGAAAAGTAAAAACCTGGGAGGTGGGCCCGCTTTCTCACACAAAATATGATCAGTTCTCAATCAATTTGCAGGAAGGGAAACCTCAGGCCGCAGATGCCAGCGATGCCATCACAGACATGCAGATCATGGATGCAGCCGTAAAAAGCCTCTCTTACTGATGTAAACAGGGGATTGAGTACAGTTTTTATTATAATGCCAGGTCCGGGTTTCCCGGCCCGAAATGCTTCAGCATTACCATGGGATCTGTTTTTGACTGATTGGTAATCCTAACCCCTTCCATGGCAGCCTGCTCGCTGACAAAATACTCATCCTGTGTTAATTGCCCGAATCGTATCAGGGCAGGTGTTTCAATATCCCATATACCCATGGTGCCATGCCCCTGCATCATGATCAAACCATAGGAAGCAGCATCCCGGATGGTGGCTGTGGTACCCGGCGGAATGGTAAGCTCCTTGGCACTGAATGCATCCGACTTGTAACAGACCCAGTTTTCTATATAGCCATCCTGTTCCATTTCTTCGGGAGGCCCTACGGGAACGGGCTGCATAAAGCGGTTCTCACGGAAATCCGGATCGACGTTCAGGTCCCAGTCAATCACATCCATCAGGTGGTCGAAATCCCCTATGTGTTCGGTGGGTGTATCCTTCCAGAGAAATTCCTCAGGAATAACCTTTTCTCCTGCCAGGGACTGGTACATGGCAAATACATCGGATGCTTTCTGGGGTTCGTAGGTGCACATGCTTCCCGGTGCGTGCAGAAGTCCCGGTGGAACATCCCATCCCGTGCCGGTTTCGAGGCGATATGCCTTTGAAATGCTGGTAATTTTATTGTCTCCTTTTGCAAAATCCATCAGGCACTCTTTTACCTTCTCCCTGGAGGTTCCGGGTTCAATGCCGAAAAAAGTGTAGGGAAATTTTCCGCCGTGATTGTTCACCTGGGGCGGAAAGTAATATGCTTCGGGCTTTCCGATCTGGCCCGTTAGTTTGGCATGATCATCATCGTGATGAATGTGGTGGGGGAGGGCATCCATATTGTCGAAAAACTTGGAATACATGGGCCAGGAATTGTATTCGCCCCAGATGCGCTTGCCGATCAGCAGGTCTTTTAACTCCTCCACGGCGTCCCTGAAAAGGAATTTTTCCGTGCTGTCCCCATCCTCAAATACCACCTCGCTGAGTCCCTCGCTCCTGCCTGTCAGGGGACCATTATCCGCCGGTGTAGTTGACGAGAACCAGCGTTCATCGATCCCGCCCCGCTCTCCGCCCAGGGCATAATAATCATCGGGGTGCAACTTTATTCTCCTGCCCGGTACACAGAATGATCGGGGTACCCAGTTGGGTGCCAGCCTCAGGATACCCTGGCCCTGGTCAAAGGCCCGGTGAATGATGGATCGGTTGTCCATGGAAATATTTTTTAAGTATTTAGTATTATTGACGTGTTGTGTAATTGAACTAATTTCGACAAGATTTCAGACATAGCAAAATCTTTTCTACATGATTGATTGATTGATTACTAATGGAAATTATCACCTATATCTCAGGAAACCAAAATTCTCTGATTGTGAAGCAGTTGTTCTATTAATATCAGATGGAACCGTAGGTCTTGTATATGAAGATTGTTCGTTTGGAGAACCTTAGTCCGAGCACCATAAGAAATTTCCCAAGGTCTTCTGTGGAAGTATGAATAAGTGCATATTGTTCGGGCGTATCAATCCGCGGGTGACATACCCAGATCATCTCCGCGAACAATCAGTTGAATCTTATCCTGGCCATTTGTAATGCCAGATGTCAACAAATAAAACAAGAATATAAAAACAATTATTTTGAATGTTTTTCTATCAAATCTTCTCATATAAATTTCATTTAATGAGACAATTAATAACATATTGATCTAATCCTTCATAATCACGGTTCTTTATGTAATTATCTATAATATTATCATCCATCTCCCGTGAAATTTCCAATAACCGAAGGAAGACCTCTCTGCTGTTCTTCAAGTGTTGGGTTGCAGTCTCGTCTTTTTGCGTCCGCATTGCTTTTACATCAAGTCCAACCCATTCTCCATTTCGTCCATATCCATGTTTGTCGAGTATACGGACCTGATTAAATGCACGCCGCAGGTTAACTGAACCAAAGGATTTGTCCTCATCGAATTTCAAACCATTCTGGTCATTCAAATGCACGGTCCAGAGCTTTTTATGGGCTAGCGCATAACCCATCTCATCCGAAGGATCGAGTCCGGCCAAAATTGCATGGGCACTTTCAATGTTCACCCCCACTCTGTATGGATCGATGGAAAGATGTCCGAGCGCAATGGCATGTCCGATTGTTGGTATATAGGCCTGATCTACAGGTTCATTGGGTTTTGGTTCAATACAAATCCGAATTTTAGGATCATATTCAAGCATCTCATTGATAGCTTTTAATAAAAGCTCAACGGCTACTTTACTGTCCTTTGATTCACGAATATATGTTCCTTCTCTTGCTAGCCATAAAACCAGAAGATCAGTTTCCAGTGAGTTTGCAATGTCGATTGCGCGTTTGCTTCTTTCAATCGCATATTCTCGACATTTCGGATCATTAGAAGTGTAGCCACCATCAATTGTCATGGGGTCTTCCCATAACCTTGGTGCGACAAATTCAGCTATGAGGCCATGGTCTTTCAATTTCATACCAACTGCTGATGCTTCTTTAATAATCTTTTCAGAAGAAAGATTGTTCATATCTGGTACGGCATCATCATCATGAAATTGAACTCCGTCAAAGCCAAGTTTTTTATACAATGAAATTTTCTTATTGAATTCGATGGTTTCCCGGACTGCCGGACCAAATGGATCAGCTCCTTCATGAATGTTCCATGGACCAAAAGTAAATCTAAATTCTCCAGTCATCTTTTTATCTCCTATTCGTTATATTAATTAAAATGTTAGTTATGATCGATTACCACTTTGGTTTTGGAAAGATTTATTGACTTCTCTGATGACATGTTCAATAACATGATCACGCAGGGAATTAATAGATGTTAGGTAGTTGTCCACGAACCGGTTGGAATGCACCAGGTCATCGAAGATTGATTCAATCTTCAGGAAAGCCAATGGATCAGCTGAAGCAGCATCAATGGTCTTTTGCCTGAGCACGTATATCATGGCATCTTTTATTGGATAATTGTACCCTGGTGTATCAGCCCTTTCTAAATAATAGCACCAGGCAGCTATGATCAGCGTTCCGATTTTTATTGATCCATCGTTTACTAGTTGTGTTTTAATCGAAGGCAATACGAATTTAGGTATTTTGGCAGAGCTTTCGCTACATATTCTCGATAGCCGGTCCTTCAGATATGGATTTACAAATCGCTGAATAATGCTTTCTTTGTACATTTTCAACTCAGTTTCTTCCATTTCTTTTAACAGTGGGGTAATCTCATCATCCCTAAACTCTTTCAATTTATTTCTGAGCTGAGGATCCATGACGGCCTCGTCAATGTAAAAATAGAATCTGTTTATATTTCTACAGGAGGATTCAACATTTTTTATGCTGGGATTCATTCAACCAGGATTATTTTCAGTCCGTAAGTTTTCTCCAGATTCAGTTCAATCCGTCCCGCTGATTCAGTTCCCAGCATATTCGCGTTCTGCAGGTAGTTCTTTGCCTTTTCAAGCGATTCAACCCTGCATACCAGGGCCAGGATTTCTTCCCGCTCACTGCTCAGAAATCGCAAATTGGGTTTTTCAGGAAGATACCATAGATCATCTTCTGATTTCAGCGGATCCAGGAACTTCTCCCATTGGTTTAAATATGCCTGTGTTTTATAGCCGATATGGACCTCTTCGATATATTTGAATCCCAGGGGGCCACCTTCAATTTCCCTGAGTGCATTGCGAAGGGAATCTATCCTTTCCCCCGGTTCCGGCCTTAAGTTGCATGAATCACTCAGGTGTACCGGCAGGCGACCGGTACATAATTCCTTAACGGTAATGTTTATCAGTGATGAATTGGGTTGGCTGGTATAGTCGAATCCCAGTTTCTCAAGTTTTTCGGCGCTTGTCCGGGCGTTAACATAGGGACAAAAAATCAGGGTGTTGTACCTGGCGTGAATTTCTTCGCCATTGACCTGTTCAAGGGGAAAGGGCCCGCAGGGTTCAAGGATCACATTTCCCGCATAAATACCTGTATACCGCTTTGTCCCGTATGTCTCGGGCTCAAAAAATACCGGTATTTTCAGCTCTTTAACAAATAAATGATAAAGTCTGTCAAATACTTCCGGAGCTTTCACAGGGAGGGTGATCCAGTGAACCCGGGATATCGCCGGACCTGTGATTTCTTGATCAACAGCAAATTGGTTATAAATTATGCCCGATAAGGCCAGCAGCAGCGCGAACAGAAAGGTTTTCATCAGATGGTATTTTGATTTGGGTTGAGTCTGGCATTCCAGTGCCTCAACATATCATCACTTACCGTGCCTGTATCAGGCAGGGGATTTACATAACCGTACCTTTCATATTTTGCGTTTCCTGTGTTATGGTAGGGCATGATGGTGAGGGCCTCCAGTTCAGTGTAATGCCTCCTGATCCGTAGCAGGTTTTTCAGATGCACTTCATCATTATTTAGCCCGGGAATAATCGGGCACCTGAGTTCAATCCGGGCATCCCGGTGGTATAAAAATTCAAAATTCCCGAAGATCAGGTCATTGGAGACCTTCGTTAAATCTTTGTGTTTATCAGGCTCGGTTACCTTGTAATCATAAAGAAAGAGATCGACACAGGGTAGAACGGCCTCAAATTTCTCCCGGGTGGCCAGTCCACCCGTGTCAAGGCATGTATGCAGACCATTCTTCTTAGCCGTCCTCAGGAGTTCAAGGGTGAACCCAAACTGGTACAAGGGCTCCCCTCCGGAAACGGTTAGTCCGCCTCCGGATTCCTCGTAATAGGCAAGGTCTTTCATCACGGTCTCCATGACATCTGCTACAGACAGTTCCTCACCGGTCATCCGCAGAGCATCCTGCACACATGCATCTGCGCATTTTCCGCACATCCGGCAAAGGGTGCGGTCAATCGTGTGGGCATCATGCTGGACCCGATGAACCTCATTGGGACATACATCCACACATTCGCCGCAAAGGGTGCATCTTTCTTCAAAAAATGCCAGTTCCTTATCCATGCTTATGGATTCGGGATTGTGGCACCATATACATTGCATGGGGCACCCCTTCAGGAACACCGTCGTGCGAATCCCGGGACCGTCTTCCATGGAGCTGCGGTGTATGTCCAGTATGACCGCCTTCATTTCGGTTATTGCAAGGGTAAAAGTATTTCTTTGCCCGGACTGATGTCATTCAGGTACTTATCCAGTTCAAGGATGGTGCTGGCCGTATATACCATGCAATTGATCCAGCCTTCCTGGTCAAGCAGGTTGGTGACCAGGTATGTCGGATAATGTCCCGATCCCGGATCCTGTACACTCAGCAGGGTGTTTGCCAGATCAAGGGCCTTGGCCAGGTACAGTATCTTTCCCGTTTTATCGTAGGCTTTACGGTAGACCTCTATCATGCTTGCGGAGCTGGTATTTACCGGCGTATAGAAATTATACTGTTCCAGCACGCAGGGCGTTATCCAGTCTACGCTCTTAATGCCCCAGTAGTCCCCCGGCAAGGGATCCTCCCAGATGACAAACTGGTCCTCTGCAAACCTGATCAGTTCTTCGGCCTCACTGACAAGGGATGAATCCTGATCTGCGGAATCAAGCAGGCGCAATGCATAACTGCAGGCCTGCCCCTTGGAAAGGTTTTTATACCTGTCGGCCGGTTTCTGGTCCTCAAACTGCCCTTCCCAGTTAAAATCCCTCACCATGTTTTCCTCCATCCATGCCAGGGCCCGGCTCGCACATCCCGAAAATCCGGTATGTCCGTATTCTTCACTGATCCTGTCCAAAAAACCAATGACCCCGGTCGGTACCACAAAGTTCCCCGACACAGGCGCCCCGTCCTCAAGATAGACCAGAAGGTGCCAGGTCCCATTTTCCAGCTGGATCTTCCTGTATGTTTCTGCAATTCTCAGGGCAGCATCAGAATATTTTTGATTCCCTGTCGCATCGAACAGATCCAGGTACACCTGTCCCGCAGCAGCCGGATATATCAGCATCATCCTGTCGGCAAGGGATTTCCCCCGGTATTCATGCTTCATATCGGCGTATATCGGGCCGGTATAGGTAGGCGGGAAATATTGAAGCGGTTTGCCCGCGGGTTCGGAGATATGAATAAGGTAATCGGCAGCGTTTACGGCGATCCTGATGGCTGTCTCCTTCTCCAATGGGTCATCTGTAAGTTCAGAAAATAGCAACATCCCGCTTACCACGGCCGAGAACATTTTCGCGGGATACCCGTACAGACCATAATCCGGATCGGGCTTGCCATGCTTTTCCCAGTACTGGATATAGGGTGCCTGGTACAGATACCTGAATAATCTTCCGGCACTTTCACTGTAATCCATGTCCTTGGGATTATATGGTCCCCTGTAGGGAGAGGCGCGGTAAAATTCCCGTTCGCCGGAACGGGTGATCACCTGGCCGTTGTTCAATGCTTCCACCAGAAGTTTTACGGGTCCTGTTTCGACTTTGTCCCACACCGGTGACAGGGTTGCCCATGGCTTTTCTGTGATAAACGAAAGGGTATCTTCACTGCCTTCCTGGAGTATGGAGAGCCGGTATTCCCCGGCTGATTCCGTTTCCGGGAAATCAAATGCCGGGGCATAGATAAACCTTTCGGAATGGGTGTTCCAGAATGGTGTTTTACCGGGAACCCCGGGATGCACCGCAAGCCTGCTTTCCTTCCTGGCCAGGTTCTGTAATTCAAGGTATGTGGGAAAAACAATGGCCCCATCTGGGACCGGCTTGCCACAGCCTGGCAACAGGACCAGTAATACCCATACTGATAGGATTATCCGCTTATCCATCTGTAAGTACATCCCTGTTTATAATGGATCACTTCATAATCCCGGAATGCCTCTGCCAGGTGTTTGCTGAGCATTTGAATACCAAATTCCTCAGATGTCCCATGATTGACAACAACGAGTGGTTTCCCGGTATCTTCGGCGTAGGTGGTCTGGATCCAGGTGCTGATGGAATCATCAATGGAGATGTAAAGATCGGGCTCTAATTGCATGAAATTCATCGGGTTACTGATACAGCCTGTCCCGACGCCGACAGATCTGACCATATAATCTTCATCACCGTAAAAGGCAACCCCCGGCTGGCCTGCAATGCTCAGCCTCGATGCTATGGATGCTGCCATTTCTATGGCAGGTACCGGCTGGGTTTTATATACATTATAATAAGTTTCCCTGCGAATAATATCCTCGTTTGAAAATCCCAGTGCCTTTCCGAATGCATAGGGGATACCAATATCCGGGATTTTATCCCAGACATCATGACAACGGATGATCACCAGGCCATTCTGAAGGATCCACCTGGCTTTCTCATCCCTGAGTGCCAGGTATTCTTGCTGTCCCGTACTGGGATTTTCAATATGTTTCCATTCCTCTGCTTCCAGGTCCCTGTGGGCATAAAAGGTTGGTTCGTGCACGATGAGTATGTTCACACCATCCCTGACCGCCTGCCTGCAGGTTTTCCAGTAAGGCATCCATGCCGTTCCGATCTTGTTGACCGGGGTTACCGGATCCCCGATAATGATCTTATCGACGGACGGCTCCTTTACCTCAATGAGGGAGCGTAAATATTTGTTCACATCTTCAGCTGTCAGATTTTTCATGCCGGTTGGGATTGATTCATTGGCTAAAACATTACTGAAAGTCATGCTGGCGCCGAGGGTGCCCAGTCCTGCCGTGCTTACAAATTTTCGTCTTTTCATGATGGCCTGTATTTATTTGGATAGCTTATTGATCCTGATCCTTAAGGTCCTTGTAACTGATCAGGTTGATGCCCTTCTTTTTGATGACATGCTTGACTTTTTCACTCGTAAACACCCTGGTGACCCAGTCCCTGTCTACGGCAACATCTTCATAGCCGGTATGCCAGATGGCCCGCATTTCGGGATTGTCGACCGCCGGATGGTCCACGAAAAGATAAAATCCGGGTTCAAGCTGTTCAAGTGCGGCGGCAAAATTAGTTATCCTCTCGGCCAGTGTGCCGGCATCTCCCCAGCCACCGAAGCGTTTAAAATCATAAGGTCCCATATCAATATCAAGATCATACTCCTTCCTGAGCCTGGCCACCACAGCACCGATCTCTTCATCCAGTCCGGCCGCTCCCATATGGATGCCTGCATGTGATGCCCAGGGTACATATTTCAGGGCCAGTTCAATCTGGGCGCGCAGTTCTCTCTCTATTTCTTCAATGTCCCAACCTGCCTCCTGCATTGATGTGTTGGGGGGAAAGTCTTCCCGTTTCCAGACCATGGGATAAAAATACCCGTCTTCATCCGAAATGCTCGGGGCATCTGTCAGCGGTCCCCATTTCATATTTTCCCATTCACTGGTCAGGGCCAGGTGAATCCCGACATCAAGATCAGGGTTGTCTTTTAACATTTTTACGGCTTCCGGGAACCATGGACAGGGGGGCATCAGTTCAACGGACCGCATGATCCCGTTCCGGTAGGATTCTATACAGCCTAGATTGGCGGCATGGGAAGAACCGATATCATCACCTCGGACCAGCATGTATATCTCCTTGTCCGGATTGAATTTCTGGGTAAAACCCGTAAGGGTGATCAGGAGGATCAAGAGTGCGGAGAGAATGTTTCTTTTCATTTTTAATCTTTTTGAACCGGAAACCATGACATGTGATTTGAAGCCTTCTGCCAGAGCTGTTTATTATGATAGCAGTCCAGATGTGTAACCAGTGTGTACCCCAGTTTCCTGCCCGTTTCGGCTATTTCCCGTACATGTGAAAGTTCTTTGTCCGGGGCTTTTTGCCAGGCAACCCAGTCATGGAACATGACCGGCATATGTTCGTTCTGCTCGCTGCGGGTACGGACCTCTTTAAGCATATACTCAACGGGATCGCCATATTCTTTTCTGTACATCCACGCCGTATCGCTGTATCCGCTGACGAATCCCATCACCTCCGGGTGACCAAGTAATTTATAGTTAATGAATTCCCTGCTTCCATCGATCCCGGATAAATTTGAATTAATCATCCTTGTTCCCAGTTTGACCACCATTTCAAATTCTGCCTTTGATTTTTCCGTGGCATCAAAACCCGGGAGGAAGGGGCCGTCATCACTGGTACCGCATATGGCTATCCCGGTCGGTCGTCTCCCGAATATTTCACTATGTATCTGGAAGGACCGTTCATAATCAGCCTCCAGTATGTCCACAGGTTTCCCTCTTTCATATCCCAGACCAACATGAGAATAGGAATGATCCTGCATATCGAAGAGAGGATCGTCTGCTGTCTCCTGATGAAACGCGGTGAATTCCAATTTCATGTTTTCTAGGGTAAAGCCCCTGCAAAACATGGTGACAGGAATCTCGTCCTGGCGATGGACCTTCACGAGCTTTTCGAGAAAACCGGCCATCTCTGCAGGTTCGCCCCACCATTCTGTATCGTAGCGCAACAGCATCAGTTTTTCCTGTACCCCCTTGCGGCAAACTGCCATCCTGGCTGGCATGGCATAAAATACGGCCGTAATCAAACCGGCATTTTTAATGAAGGTGCGTCTGTTCATTTTATTATGCATATATGAATCGTGTCTGTTCATCAATACCCCACCCGGAGGAAGCTTACCTGACTTTAGCCAGGGTTTCAGCAATCAGGTTAGCCATTCTTTCTTGCTGGATGGCCAGGATCTCACGACCTTTTTCGGGACTTGCCCACAACCTGGGATCCTTTCCCCCGACCCCGACCGGCCATTTTGATGTATCGGCAGGCAGGTATTCCATTTTGACAAGTTCCGGCCGCAGCGCCATAACCAGAGATGTTTCATTCATGGCAGCATGGTCGACCATGATACCCATTCCCTCACTGTCCCTGTAACCCCAGCAATGCAGGATCTTAAGGCCATATTTTTCTTCCCATTCTTCAGTATGATCGATTACATATCCTGTTGAGGGACCATGACCATGGGCTACAAGCACCTTGAAACCGGCACGGCTGACCTGTTTCAGGATGGCTTCCATCATGGCCCTGAAATCCTCATTGGAGATCCAGTAGGAACTGCCATCCAGCTGCTGGCTGGGATAATAATTTTTGTCAGCTTCCTCGCCATAATATATATCCATCCCATACAGTTCTTCCTCATTGATAATCTCTTTTCTGTCGGGCCCCATAAACAGCATTGGATATACGATCCCGCCTGCTTCCCGGGCCAGCATGATAAAAAATTCTCTGGACTGGAGCCCGTCCGAGCCCAGGGGAAGGTGTTCACCATGCCATTCTAAGGTTCCCAGAGGCAGATAAGCCACAGGTGCTTCTGCCAGGCGTTCCCTGAATGCTGTGGGCGTAAGTTCTTCAAACAATACTTTTTCTGCCATCTGCTTATTTACTGGTTGGATCTGGCTATTGCACGATAGGAGGTAAAATAAAACCGGTAAGAAAGGTAACAATTTCATGGTTCATGTTTAAATTACTGCAAATTACAATAATCCGGGCTGGCATTGGTCCAGATATTTCATAATTGCTTCCATTATTGTAATATATAACTCAAGCAGGCAGGGCCATAATCAGTGCAGCAGGTTCGTTGGTCCTGTATCTGCAGGCTTCATTTTGGCAATTATAAAGAACCTGTCCCCGGTAGCTATTTTTTCAAATTCACCAGGAATTTGCAAAACATGCAATAATGCATTATTCACGATCATTAACTATTTTGTGATCTTCCCTTTCAGGAGGAGCCTAACTTTATTATCTTGGGGTCACAATACGGCAATTATTAGAAGAATGAATATCCGCCGCATATTGCTCCTGGCCTTTTCAATGTTTATTTTCATTTCCTTCACGGATGTGGTTCATTACAGCAAGCATTTCGGGACCAACAGGACCTTTCGGGTTTTTACACCCCTTGATTATGATCCGGCAGATACCGCTGTAAGATATCCTGTTATCTGCTATTTCCATGGATGCCGCGGTAGTTATTACAAGGATGGTTTCACCAGCTACGCTGACGGGGATACCGTGCCTCCGTCGCTGCCTGGCCGGATCCACCATCCGGAATACGATGTCCCCTATAATGCTGATTTTGAACGCTATTCCGATCTGAACAAGGTGATCATCGTGGCTGTGGATGGAAAGATACCGGGATATGATGAAGATGGCTGCGGGGTATATTATCCATATCACCATGAACCTGGCTGGGATAAAAACGATTACAATTTTTCCCTTTACATCAGGGAATTGTTTCAGGTGGTCGATTCATTGTATAATACCATTCCCGGTCCCCAGGGCAAGGCCATCACCGGACTTTCCTACGGAGGGCATAGTTCCATGTGGGTATCTGCGGCCAATCCGCACCTGATCCGCAGCTGTTCCCAGTTTGGCCATTCACCCCATTACTACAGGGCGGGTCCTCCCCCCATTACCACCCCGGTCAATGTACAGGAACTCTGGCGAAATTACAGGAACCTTCCTTTCAGGGGTTCCACCAATACAATGGATTATCTGAGGGACTTCAGTGAACAGACATCCGCTGTTTTTAAGGGAGCCGGATTTCCGAGTGAATTCCACCTGGCAGATTTCTGCCGCCACTGGGCCGGGGATATCCCCGAACAGTTTGATTTTCACATGAAATATTTCCGGTCAGAGAAGGCCACCCCGGAATGTTTCTCGTATATCAATTTTTATCCGGATTTCGATGTTTGGGGCTATCGTGTTGAAACAGAGAAAGCTGAAGAGGGCTGGACCTACTTAAGGGACGTTACCGAGAATGGCTTCGGTTTGTATACCAGGTTCAGGTTCCCGTTCGGTAAATCCTGTGGCAACTATAAAATAAAAGTGACGAGCCCTCCCGTTTATCTCCCCTGTAGTTTCTATGCCATTTCCAGGTATAACTATGAAACCGGAAATGTGACATCCACTCCTGTGCAGGCAGACAGCCTTGGAAGACTGGTGATAGAGACCGGGGGAGGGAAGGGAGATGAAATTGGTATATCCGGAAATGGACTTTCGTCACCGGTCCTTTTTATAGCAGATACCCTGCATGAAAATCTCTACGTTGAAGCCGGCAGCAGGATTTCTCTCTCCTTTGAAGTGATCAATCTGTCCTCTTCCAGGCTGGATTCTGTAGTCTTCAGCTGTACTACGGAAAATACCGAGGCCATTTGCATTGAAACCGGCCCCAGAGCCTATGACCTGGAACCCGGGAAGGTCACCGTACTGCATGACCTGGTTACCCTCACGGGGAATTTCACCTCCCGGAACAGGAACCTTGCCTATTTGAGGCTTGGCATACATCATAAGGGTAAACCTTCCCTGCGGGAAAGGATTATACAGGTCCATATCACAGACAGCATAAAAAAAATTTCTGCTGAGAATTTCATGATATTTGACGGCCGGAGCGAACAACTGCCAGTGTACCGGTATGACTGGGGGGACTGGAACAACAGGGTCAGGCTTGAAACCATCTCTGAAGGCCTGGGGAACGGGAATGGTGTGGCTGAACCCGGTGAAACCTTCTCAGTCTGGATCAGAATACCGGAAGGAGAAGATCCTGTCGACCTGGATACATGGCACCCGGTTGTGCCTGTCGGGGGACAGGGATCAATGGATGTCCATGTGGAAAATGTGAATGAATACCTCTGGAGTACCGGAAGACCATTGCTTTCTGCCCAGATGAGATTCCCTGTCAACCATGCTGGAAACCAAAGCTCGACCCTGAATGTCCAATCGGAACTGGTCCGGTTGTTGCCCGCCAACGATTGTCACAGGGGCAGTGTGGACAGAATTTATATCCACTACTTCCGGGTTCCGCTCAGGATGGACAAAATCATAATCGATAACTAAACTATAAATGGATGAAAATGAAAAGGAGAAAATTCATTAAAACAGCTGCTCTGGGTACTGGAGCAATCACTTCAGGGGCATCTTATGCTTTCGGAGCAAACGGACAGAATAAAACAAAAATTGGTTTTATTGGCGTGGGTGGACGGGGAAGAGGATTGTTAAATGCAATATTGACAATAGATTGGATAGAAGTGCCTGCCATTTGCGATATTAATCCGAAAGCTTTGGCTGCCACACAGGAAATATTAAAAAAACATGGACGTCAGAAGGCGACCGAATATGGTAAAAACGAGCTGGAGTATAAAAAACTTGTTGAACGGGATGATTTGGATGCTGTCATCATTGCTACTTACTGGCAATGGCATACACCCATGGCTGTTGATGCAATGAAAGCAGGTAAATATGCTGGCGTTGAAGTACCGGCTGCTTTATCCATTGATGAATGTTGGCAATTGGTACATACATCTGAAGAAACAGGTATTCCATGCATGATGATGGAAAACTGGAGTTTCAGGCAGGATAATCTGGCTGTACTCAACATGATAAGAGAAGGTATATTCGGTGATATTGTTCATTGTCATTGCGCTCATTCTCATGATTGTATTGATCATTGGTTTTTTGATTCAGAGACAGGTGAAGATCGATGGTCGGCAGAATTTCTTTTAAAATATAATCGCGATCAATACCCAACACATAGTTTAGGGCCTGTATTAAGCTGGATGGATATACCTTGTGGCGATACATTTGACCATATTACTTCAATGGCAACAGACAGCAAAGGTATCAATGCCATGTTTACTGATAGATTTGGGAGTGACCATCCTTCGGCCGTAAGGAAATATGCACAGGGTGATATTGTGACCAGTATGATCCGTACAAAGATGGGCAAGACCATAGTGGTAAACTATGATATGCAATTACCACGTCCATATGATAACCGCTGGACCATACAGGGAACAAGAGGTATCTATAACGAACAACGGAATGCGATTTACCTGAAGGATATTAGCCCGGAATATCACCAATGGGAGCCATTTCCACCCTACCAGGATAAGTATAATCACCATTTCTGGCAGGAAGGAAATACCTATCAGGGAGGCGGACATGGAGGAGTTGATCTTATTGAGCTGGGTTATTTTGCTGAAGCTGTCCGTGATCAGAAACAGACTCCTCTTGATGTATATGAATCTGTTCTGATGAGCTGTGTTGTTGCTCTTTCAGGTGATTCTATTGCCAGCGGCAGCCAGCCTGTTGAAGTTCCGGATTTTACAAGGGGAAAATGGAAAACCAGGAAACCAGCATTTGCTATTTAGGATCGCAGGTGAAGTGCAACAACAGAATGGTATTACCCGGACCGGCCCTTGGGTAACTTTGACCGGTCCGCCATGGTTATAGGATGAGGACTCCCTACAGCCAGTCGACTTTTGTGGAAGAATCGTGGGGCCTCCCTATGATATGACCGTACAATTCCGGTCTCCTTGCTTTGCGATAGCGGTAACCTCCCGCCAGCTCAAGCTTGTCAGCGGTACAAAGTCCGACGGCAACCTCATCATCAAAACTCCGGCATTCAGCGATGATCTCTCCGTAAGGATCGAAGATCATGGAATTCCCGTTTTTCACCTGGTCGTCCTCCATGCCTATGGGATTTGAGAAAACAAGATAGATTCCATTATCGTAAGCCCTTGCAGGCAGCCATCTCATCAGCCATCCCCTGCCTTTCATGCCGTCAAATTCTTTCCTCAGGGATTCGGGATCATCGTGCCGGTTATCCCAGAGCTTTTTGTCGCACCAGTCCCGCCCGGGCATGGAGGAAGGGGTACAGCAGGTTACATGAGGTGCGAAGATCACCTCAGCACCCAGCAGGGCCGTTGCCCTGACATTTTCTATGATATTATTATCATAACAGATCAGGATACCGCATTTGCAACCAAAGAGATCAAAGACGGCATATTCATTGCCGGCCGAAATGTATTTGCTGATAAAGGGATGCAATTTCCTGAACCTGGCCACCATTCCTTTCCCGGCAACGCAGACATAGGTATTGTAAAGCTTTTCTCCTTCTTTCTCGACCAAACCTGCAAGGACCGCTATATTGTATCTGGCAGCTATCCGGATCAGCCGGGAGATGCTTTGCCCGGAGGGAACTTCCTCAGCCAGCTCGAACATCTGCGCTTTGTCCAGGTTCCTAAGAAAAGTATAGGATGGGATGCAAAGTTCGTGAAAGCAAATTACCTGGGCGCCCTGGTCCGCTGCCCTGACGGTCAGTTCTTCAATCCTTGAAAAATTATAATCCTTGTCACCGTTCCTGGTCTCAAACTGGGCCGTGGCAATCCTGATGTCCTTCATATTGATTGTGTTTCAGTGATATCGCGTATATCCGGAAAACATATTGAACCCTGAAGCAAGATCAAAAATAATATTGTGAAAATCAATCAGGTCCTCATTTTTTCATCCTTATCTTCACCGGTCCGAAAAGTCCCGCCTCGAGATCATCCAGCAGGGGAATGCCGGTTCTTCCCCAGAAGGTGATGGATTCCTCCACGTCATTGATCAGGCTCATTTCATTGTGGACCAGGTTCCCAACCCTGATACGAATGCTGTTTTCTCCTTCGGTCAGGAAACCGGAAATATCGAATTCGAATGGTCTCCACAGGCGGGAGCCCGCATTCTCCCCGTTGATCCAGACCTCGGCCATGTAAAGCACGCTGCCAAGGTCCAGTATGGCTTCCGTACAGGAACTGTCCAGCTGGACAATGGTTTCATAATCGACGAAGCCTGTAAACCTTTGCAGGCCGTAGTCATACCAGGATCCTGGTTTTCCCGGGGACCGACCCTCACAACGGAATTCCACCGGGGCAGTGAGGCTATCTGTGTATGCCCGTGGATCATGGCGGATGTACAATCTCTGTGCACCGGCGGGGAGTTCAATTTTCGAGTCATGGATAGTCAGCCGCTGGGCTCCTGACCATGCCACTGATTGATCTGAGATCCCGGGCAGTTTTGCCAGGACGGCTCCCGGGGGAAGATTGATCCTCCACCAGACATATTCGTGGGGACCGATATGCTTTTTGGGATTATCAAACAGTTCAATTCGTTCGCTGTAGATCTTTTCAGAGGCTTTGAACGGAGCATTCCAGGCGCTGTCTTCAAAACCGGGATCATGCCATCCTTCGGCCAATGTCCCTGATTCTTTCCAGTCCCCGTTGGTTTCGATCACGCCAACCTCTCCGTCCCGGGTCCTGTACCTTC
>Ga0111175_1036_pt1 | contig 39889 bp, 37 predicted proteins | sample DeeMarSWOR324_28_FD_80228 | JGI IMG/M metagenome (GOLD analysis project Ga0111175, IMG submission 80228) | Bacteroides sp. SM23_62
AGGGCTTTTGTGAAAGCCGTCTTATTATAAGACCGGTAATATTCGGCGATCCCGAATTTCATGAACTTGAACATGACTTTCTGGAACCCGGCAAATCCCAGTGAACGTACCAGGTCGTGAAATGACACATCAGATTTTTTATATCCTTCCTTGGCAAATGCAAATACTGCATTGGGTCCCGCTTCTACCACTCCCTTGATCATCCTGGTAAGATGTACTCCCAGCCAGGGGAAGTTCGGATCGGGAGTCGGGTATATAAGATTTTTCACAAGGTATTCACGTTCCTTTTTGATGGTCATGTATTCTCCCCTGAAAGGGATGATCCTGAGATCGAGATTGGGCACTGTAAGCGAAGCAATCTCATCAGAATGCAATCCGGCTGTATTGATCACCAGTTTGGTCTGGAAAAGTTCCTGATTGGTTACCACTTCGGAAAAGCCGCTCCGGGTATAGATATTCTGTACTTTCTGGTTAAATAGGATATTCCCGTCCATTTTCCGGATAACGATTTCAGCGAGTTTTTCGGCAACCGCCTTGAAATCAATGATACCGGCATAGGGGACATCGATGGCACGGACCCCGAAGACATGCGGTTCCTTTTCTTTCATTTCTTCTGCCGATATCATCCTGACCTTATCAAGGCCATTTTGTTTACCCCTTTCCAGTACCGATCCGAGTATTGCCTCTTCCTGCTGGTTGGTGGCCACAATGATCTTGCCGCATAGTTCGTAAGGGATACCTTCCCTGTCGGCAAATTCCAGCAATTGTTTGTAACCGTTGATGCAGTTTAGTGCCCTGAGGCTTCCCGGCCTGTAATATATGCCTGAATGGATCACGCCGCTGTTGTTCCCGGTCTGGTGCATGGCAACTCCCGGTTCCTTTTCCAGGATCAGCAGTTTCAAGCCCGGTTTTTGACCGAGGATCTTATACCCTGTGGCGAGTCCCACGATACCCGCCCCGATGATGATGATATCATATTGCATGGATCTGTCTTTTTATTTGAGATGGTTATTTATTACCTGTTGAAAATTATTCATAATCTCTGTCATAAGCGGATGTTTGACCGGAAGGGGGTGATCGTTCACCGAAGAAACAGGAAGTACATGCAGGGATGTCCCGGTAAGGAACAATCCTTCAAGTTCAGGTATTTCCCCCAGGGGGATTTTTCTTTTAATCACCCTCAGGGACAAATCATTACAGATCCCAAGCACATAGTGCCTGGTTATACCAGGCAGGATAACAGCCTCCGGTGGTGTGATGACATGACCACCGCGAATGGCAAATACATTTGCTTTGCTGGCCTCGGTGATACATTTTCCGGAATCCATTAAAAGTGCCTCGAACACCCCCGCATCATGCAGTGTATTTGCCACATGCCTGCGAAATTCAGGCCTCCATATCTTCTTATTGGGATCAATCCGTTCAAAGGGGTAGGTAATTACCTTCACTCCCTGGTTATGACAATCTTGACATTGCCCCTTATGATCCTGTTCTTCTCTATGAGGATCTGCAGCGTTTCACGGATGGCGGCCGTGGTGACCCAGGGTTGAATACCTGCCATCTCCAGGGAATTAAAGAGCCGGGCAAGATGATCTTCAAGGAACAGGAATTTAGCTTCCATCAGCCTGACTACTTCATATAATGAAGTGCCCTTATGGATGAGGTTCTCATCCAGTGAGGAGCATTCCCTGACTTCCCTGTCAAGCATAAAATATGGCCGGGCGCATTCCTTCATGACCGCCCGCAAATGTAGGAATTTTAATACATACCCACACTCACTCCCCCAAACTTGCCGTTTTATTCATATCTGAGAGAAACTGCCGGATTGATGATGGCAGCCCGGAAGGATTGCCAGGATACAGTGATCAGGGCTACGGCCAGGGACAATCCGAATGTCAGGGCAAAGATCCAGACGGTGATGTCTATTCTGTACTGGAAATTCTGGAGCCATTTATCCATTCCATACCAGGCAAGGGGCCAGGCAATCAGGTTGGAGATGATGACCCACTTTGAAAATTCACGGATGAACAGGTACACAATACCATTTACACTTGAACCCATGACCTTGCGTATCCCTACTTCCCGGGTCCTTCTCTGTGCCATAAAAGCCGATAGTCCCAATAGTCCCAGGGAAGCAATGAATATCGTGAGAATGATGAAATACCTGAATATCTGGCCGATTACGGCTTCCTCGCGGTAGTATTCATCGAGGTTTTCTGTAAGAAATTGGTAGTCAAATGGATAATGATCCCCGAATTCCTTCCTTTTTTCATCAATAAAGGCGATCACCTCTTCCGTATTATTACCGGTGGTCCGGATATTGAACAGGGGCATTACCAGTGGATTATCCTGTAGTACAAGTAGGATGGGTTCAATCTTGTTATGCAGGGAAGCATAATGAAAGTCCCTGAATACGCCAATAACTTCACCATCCCGCTGGGGCGGTCCATCCAATTGGATACCCAGCTGCCAGCGTTTTCCCAGTGCGTCCTCACCCCAGCCGAATTCATTGGCAGCTACTTCATTGATGATAAAAGCTTTATCAATATCTGTACCCATTGATTTGTCATAACTGCGTCCATGCAGGATCTCAATTCCCATCAGGTCAGTATAATGGTAATCAACTCCATACCGGTTCACTGCCTTGTCAATCAGCGCTCCGTTTTCCCCTTCTATTCGCTGAACAGTTATACCGACATTGCTGCCTGGATTCGAACTGGACTGTGCGGCACCCATGATCTCGGGATGGCTCATGATCTCTTCCCGGAAAGATTCAAAGCTTCTGCGCAGGGTGGTATCGCGCACCGTCATGACCATCAGGTCATCCTTGTCAAATCCAAGGTCCGTGGTTTTCATGAATTTCAGCTGGCCTGAAACGATCAGGGTCCCGATGATCATGATCACAGAGATGGCAAACTGAACCAGGACCAGGGCCTTTCTGAACGATCCGCCACCAGTGCCACCTTCAACAATTCCCTTCAGGACAGACACCGGATTAAACCGTGAAAGGTAAAAGGCAGGATAAAATCCTGAAACCATGCCAACGATTAGGGCTATCAGCAAACTGGGGAACACCATTTCTTTCATAGCCAGTATCCCGAAACTCAGGGATTTCCCAGACAGGTCATTGAAGGCCGGCAAAAGCAATTTGACCAGGATCAGGGATAATATGAATGATATCAATGTGATAAATACCGATTCTCCCAGGAATTGCCTGATGAGCATGCCGCGTGAAGATCCGGATACCTTTCGCATGCCAACTTCCCTGGCGCGACGGGTAGACCGGGCAGTGGCCATATTCATATAGTTAATGCTGGCGATGACCAGGATAAACAGGGCGGTAAAAATAAAAATATAGACATAGGAACGATTGCCTTTCGGCTGGTCGTATTCCAGGGCCGTGGGATTCAGGTGGATATCCGCCAACGGCGTAGCCATCAGTTCAAAGCCCCCTTTGATCTGGTCACCGATCTCTTTCATGTATTTGTCGTAGAATCCCGGGAATTTATCCAGCACATCCTGTATGTTACTGTTCTCTGCCAGAAGTACATAACTGAATATTCCAATGTTCCAGAAAGATCCTGCGCTGCGATCATTAAACCGCTCAAATCCAATTCGTTCGGCAAGGGTCTCGGTAGAGATCAGCCCGTTGAATTTCATATGTGAATTTCCCGGAAGATTCCTGATAACCCCTGTGATTTCATAAATGTTATTATCAATATCAGTAAGATTTTTACCAATGGGATTTGTATTTCCGAAATGTTTGTGAGCAAAACTCTCTGTTATCACCATTGTATTCGGTCGTGAGAGGGCTATGTCAGGATTCCCATGAACAAAAGAATGTGTAAACAGAAGGAAAAATGTAGAATCAGCAAACCAGATACTGTCCTCCTGGAATTCCCGGTCTTCGTCCACAAAGTACAAGGTCCCGACAGGGGCACACCTGACACTTTCAATAATCTCTGGATACTCATCTTTCAGTGTCGGTCCCAGGGGAAGCTGGGTTGCCGCAAACTTATGGTTCTTGTTATCCAGTGTAAAATCTGACTCGAGACGATAAACGCGATCATGCAGTTGATGATGTTTATCATAGGTCAGTTCATCGTAAATAAAAAGGATGATCAGAATTGTGACGGTGAGGCCAGCAGCAAGGCCAAGAATATTGATTGCGGAGTAATACCTGTCCTTGACAAGGCTCCGCAGGGTTGTTTTAAGAAAATTCAGCAACATGGGGAATGGCTCTAATACTCTTTGTAAGAGTAAATATAGTAATAAAATGACGATTTCACACAGATTACCTTATACCCACTTAACCAATCCCATTGTGTTATTCGTAACGGAGTGAAATGGCCGGATTTCTGATGAAATTTGTCATAGGATAGCTCATCCTGGATATAGAGGATGATCAACAGGCAGCTTGCAAGCCCGATCGCAAGTCCGGATACATTGATCAAGGAATAAAACCTGTCTTTCAGGAGTTTCCGGACAGCGCTCAGGATATGGATCTTAAACATGGGAAGGATTTTCTATGAGACGAGCAAATTATTTAAATGTTGCATTAAAATTAAAGTAACTTTTTGGAGGATATCAACGTATAGGGAACCGAATTTCGCTTCTCAGATATGCCCAGCAAACTGGTTTTTTTTGTGGATGATGACAAAATGATCCTGAACCTGCTTGAATATACCTTCAAGAGCAGAGGCGGCATAAGGGTAAAGACCTTTTTCTCCGGGGAAGAGTGTCTGGACCACATGCAGTTAAAGCCTGACCTGGTGGTGGTTGACCATATGTTTACCGGGGTTAGGGGACAGATCAACGGACTACAGGTGGTCAGGAAAATCAGGGAAATTGACAAGGATGTCACCATCCTTGTGCTTTCCGGTCAGGAAGATGAAAATATCATCGCAGATTTCATACAGAGCGGGGCCAAACAATATATCTCCAAAGACGATTATTTTATAGATACACTGATCGAGACCATTGAAGCAGAAGTAGGATCTGTTTCGTAATGACTCAATTCAGGATTCTCGCCAGCCATGGAAAAAGCTTCAGTAGCCCCTAACAATCAATTAGTTTCGACAGTAGAAGTCAGAACCGAAAAACTTTTGTAATTTGATTATTTTCTTATACTTTTGCACGACAAAATTTCGGTGCTGTGGGAGGTTTGAGGCAATATGCGATCCCGTTTAAGGGTTTAAAGGAAGGAAAGCACGATTATCATTTTGTTGTTGACAATTCGTTCTTTGAGCATTTCGAATCATCAGAAGTTAAAAGGGGGATAGTAAATGTTAAGGTTGAGCTGATCAAGCACATACAGTTCCTCGAGCTTCAATTCGACCTCTACGGGAAGATCACAGTAGATTGTGACAGGTGCCTGGAGCCATTTGTTATCAAGATAATGCACAGGGACATGCTTTATGTCAGGTTTGGTGAGAAAACCCTTGAGCAGTCGGATGATTTACTGATACTCGCTGATTCGGAAAATGAGGTTCGACTGGATCAACTGATATATGAATATATCCACCTGGCCCTCCCGATACAGCGTATTCATCCTGAGCTCGATGGTATTTCAGGCTGTGATCCGGAGATGATGGAAAAACTGAATGCTCACCATGCTGATGATCCGGAAAATGCTTCAGAAGATCCCAGGTGGGAAAAATTAAAAGGACTCATTAAAAAATAATCGATATGGCACATCCAAAGAGAAAGACTTCCAAACAGAGAAGAGACAAGAGAAGGGCCCATTACAAGGCCAAATCACCTACCCTGGCTACCTGTCCCTCTACAGGTACTGTGCACCAATACCACCGTGCCTATTATGTAGAAGGAAATCTCTATTATAAAGGAAAGCTTGTAATCGAAGAAGAAGTTTAAAATTTCATGCGTATTGGTGTCGATATTATGGGTGGTGATTATGCACCTGATGCGACCCTCCTGGGCGCTGCCCTGGCACGTAAAGAACTCCCTGATGATGTTGAGCTGGTCTTGTTCGGGGACCAGCATGCCATCGAAGATATTGTGACCCGCGAAGGATATGATCCAAGCGGGTTTACTGTTTTTCATACACCCCATTCCATAGGGATGGGGGATCATCCGGCCAGGGCATTCTCCGACAAACCGGATTCGGGTATTGCCATGGGACTCAGGATGCTCAAAAAGGGAGAGTTGGATGGATTCGCTTCTATCGGCAATACAGGTGCCATGCTGGTAGGGTCCGTGCAGATCGTTAATTCCATTCCCGGGATTATACGGCCTTCCCTGGCCATTCCCATCCCGAATGATCATGGAACACCGACCATATTACTGGATATAGGACTGAATCCGGACTCCAGGCCGGATGTACTTTACCAGTATGGGATCCTTGGATCCCTGTATGCTGAACTGGTGCATGGCATATCCAATCCCAAAGTGGGACTCTTGAATATCGGAAAGGAAGAAGAAAAGGGGAACCTGCTGACCCGGGCAACCTACCAGGCCATGAAAGGGACCAAAGACTTTAATTTTATTGGTAATGTAGAAGGAAATGATTTCTTCCGCGACAACGGTGTGGACGTCATGGTTTGTGACGGCTTTGTCGGGAATGTCCTGGTGAAGGAAATGGAGGCTTTTTATGCAATGCTAAAAAGGCGGAAGATTGAGGATGAATTTACTGACCGGTTTAATTTTGAACACTATGGTGGCACCCCAATCCTGGGAATACTTTCAACGGTCCTGATCGGGCATGGAATTTCCAACGGGCAAGCAGTTAAAACACTGATACTGCAAACCCGTGATGTTATTGAATCAAATATTATTGGAAAAATCAAGGAAAAATTTCACTAATGACCAAGATAAAAGCTGCCATTACGGGCATTGGAGGTTATGTGCCTGACTATGTACTTACCAATGATGAGCTGAGTACCATGGTTGATACCACGGATGAGTGGATCATGCAACGCATTGGTATCAAGGAAAGAAGGATCCTGAAAGAACCGGGAAAAGCAACCTCGGATCTTGGGGCCAGGGCGGTCAAGGACCTGCTTACCCGGACCGGCACATCCCCTGATGAAATCGAAGTGCTGATTACGGCAACCGTTACCCCCGATATGCTTTTCCCGACGGCCTCCAACCTGATAGCCCATAAAACCAGGCTTAAAAATGCGTGGACCTTCGATTTGGCAGCTGCCTGCTCGGGGTTTTTATTCGGCCTGGAGACTGCTGCCAATTTTATCGAAAGCGGAAAATATAAGAAAGTGATCGTAGTGGGTTCGGACAAGATGTCATCCATTGTTGATTATACGGACCGGACCACCTGTCCCCTTTTCGGGGATGCTGCTGCCTGTGTGCTGGTTGAACCAAGCACGGATGAGAACGGGGTAATAGACCAGATGCTCCATGTGGATGGGTCTGGCGGACCGCACCTGCATATGAAAGCCGGGGGATCTCTCCGGCCAGCCACCCAAGAAACAGTTGAGAACAAGGAGCATTTTGTTTTCCAGGAAGGCCAGACGGTATTTAAATTTGCTGTAGCAAATATGGCGGATATTTCGGTGGAGATGATGAAAAAGCATGATATTTCCCCTGATGATCTTGCATGGCTGGTACCGCACCAGGCAAATATGCGGATCATCGAAGCCGTGGCCAGGAGGATGGGGATATCGAGAGACCAGGTAATGATCAACATTCAGCGGTACGGAAATACGACAGCCGCAACAATTCCGTTATGCTTATGGGAATGGGAGGATAAACTGAAAAAAGGAGATAAGATCATCCTTTCAGCTTTCGGCGGAGGATTTACCTGGGGGGCTATCTATTTGAAGTGGGCTTATGATGGGGCACATAAGGCTTGAACAATCCCACAGCTTTTTATAATTTTATAAGTATTAAAAAATTAATCAATACAGCGTGTAAAATCCAATCTAATGGCGAAGATTTATAGCGAACATGAAACCAATGCCATCAATATCATCGGAATTGGCACACAGATTACTGGGGATGTGAAGTCGAACAGCGATATCAGGGTCGACGGAAGCCTTACAGGAAAACTGATCACGAAAGGGAAGGTTGTGATTGGGGAATCCGGTAAGGTAAACGGTGAAATAAATTGCAAAAATTCTGATGTTGAAGGAACCATTGAAGGTAAAATAAAAGTTACAGAATTGCTGTCACTCAAGACCAAGGCCAAGATCAAGGGAGATATCATTGCGGCCAAGCTGGCCATTGAACCAGGATGCCAGTTTTCCGGTAATTGTGATATGAATGCCGGCAGCCAGACAAATGAAGAAACCATCATCCAAAACGACAAAACAGCAAAACCGGAAATCGGCGCTAAGTGATTATGGCAGGTATTCCAGCCTTGCTTTTCAGATGATTGCCATCATTCTGGCGGGGGTATTTGGTGGGATCAAGCTGGATCAGATTGTCAAATGGGAATTCCCGGTTTTTACACTGGTTCTTACAATTCTCGCAGTATTCATGTCCATGTATTATGCCGTAAAGGACCTTATCCGGAATAAATAGACCAGCCAATGTATGCATCACTCAGAAAATTCATTTTTACAGTGCTGTTCATCGCCCTTCTCATCACTGCCCTCGGATATGGTCTCTTCCTTTTTCTTGTCCCGCAATACTATTTCCCCTATTTTCCTGCCATTCCTGCCTTCATATTGATGGTAACCATCCTGGTGCATGCTTACCTGATCAAAGCCAGTGAAAACGATCCACGAAAATTTACCTCGAAATACCTTGGGGCCACGGGCCTTAAAATGTTTATTTACCTTCTATTCATAGTGGTTTTTCTGTTTGTTGACACCACCCGCGCAGTGCCCTTCCTGATAATTTTTCTTGTAACGTATGCGGCCTTCACATTGTACGAGGCCATATCCATTTTAAATTTCCTGAAAAAGGATAAATAATTCTAATATTAAGGGATGTTTTTATTATTTTTACTGGCTCCTTAAAGCAAGGGTACATATTGAAGAGGAAAGCCGTTTCATATATCTTAGGGGGACTCTTATTCCTGGTTCTGGTATCTGCCAAGACTGTCCGGCAGCCTGAACCCGCCCATGAAAAGGCTGCGACCGAACAACATGATGAACAGGTGGAACATGGCGAGGCAGAGGAAGAATTTTACCCTCCAGATTTTATCTTCGATCATATTCTTGACGCTTACGAATGGCATATCCTCAGCTATGATGATTTTCACCTGAGCATTCCGCTCCCGGTCATCATTTACAGTGACAGCAAGGGACTGAATGTTTTTATGTTCAGCCGGTTCCATCACGGGCATGATGATTACAGGGGGTTCAGGTTCGTAAGCCAAGGAGCACTAAAGGGGAATATCGTTGAGATCATGGAAGATGGCACTACGGCCTTGCCGCGGCTGGATCTGTCAATAACCAAAAATGTACTTGCCATTTTGATAAGCCTCATATTGCTGCTGTGGATATTTCTTTCCGTGGCAAAAGCATACAGAAGACATCCGGACAAGGCCCCGGCAGGATTACAGAACCTGCTGGAACCGATCATTTTATTTATTCGTGATGACATTGCCAAGCCTTCTATAGGAGAGCACAAGTATGAACGCTTCATGCCCTTCCTGCTGACCATATTCTTTTTCATCTGGTTCAATAACATGATGGGGCTGATCCCTATTTTCCCCGGGGGGGCCAATGTCACGGGGAGCATTTCTGTTACCATGCTGCTGGCATTGTTTACCTTCGTGATCACGACGATCAGCGGGAACCGGAATTACTGGCAGCATATATTCAATATGCCGGGTGTTCCCTGGTGGGTGAAGATTCCGGTTCCACTGATGCCGGTCATAGAGATCATCGGCATGATAACCAAACCCTTTGTACTGATGGTACGTCTCTTTGCCAATATTGCAGCGGGACATATCATCGTGCTCGGGTTTTTCAGCCTGATCTTTATTTTCGGACAGATGAGCGTGGGACTTGGACTGGGGGTTTCGGTGGTGAGCCTGGCGTTTACGATTTTCATGACCATGATTGAATTGCTGGTGGCCCTGATCCAGGCCTATGTATTTACCTTGCTTTCGGCCATTTATTTTGGGATGGCTACGGAAGAACATCATTAAAAGATCCGTTTTTATTCATTAAATAGTTATTATTATGAACACACTGATGGTTATTTTGGAAGTTGCACTCGGAAACCTGGGTGCAGCCCTGGGTGCAGGAATCGCTGTCATCGGTGCCGGACTGGGTATCGGCAGGATCGGTGGTACTGCCATGGAAGCCATTGCCAGACAACCGGAAGCTGCCGGTGACATTCGGTCAAATATGATCGTTTCCGCCGCCCTGATAGAAGGAGTAGCTTTCTTTGCTATCGTGGTCTGTCTGTTAATCCTTTTTATGGCATAAAGGGATTTTTCCCGAAGGGAGTGGCGATTGGCCTCTCCCATCGGGATTGTTTTGAAATAAAAAACACAAACATATGCGACTTGTAACCCCTGATATTGGAACCATTTTCTGGATGCTGCTGATGTTTATCATCGTGCTGGTAATCCTGAAAAAGTTTGCCTGGAAACCGATCCTGAATGCCCTCAGGAACCGTGAGCAATCCATTGAGGAATCGCTGCGTTCCGCTGACAAGGCAAAAAAAGAGATGGAAAAACTCCAGGCCGACAATGAAAAGATCATGGCCGAAGCCCGGAAGGTACGAGACAAAATGCTGAAGGAGACCAAAAAATCCAGTGAAAACATCCTGGGTGAGGCAAAGAATAAGGCCAGAGAAGAATCAAAAAAGATCATTCAATCTGCAAGGGTGCAAATAGAGAATGAAAAGGATGCTGCCATCGCAGATATCCGCAACCAGGTGGCGGCCTTATCCGTGGAGATCGCTGAGAAGATCCTGCAGGAGAAACTGAAGGATGATAAAGCCCAGCAGGAGCTGATGGAAAAGCTTCTGAAAGATGTTAAAATGAACTAGGGATGAAAGCAGGCAGGATAGCGGTGAGATATGCCAGGGCGCTGTTCCTGAGTGCAGGGGAACAAGGGGTCCTGGATACTGTGCGGAAAGACATGGAACTGATCCTTGCCACTGTTTCTGATATGGCAGAGGTTATTAGCCTGCTTGAAAGCCCGGTTGTGGAAACCAGGAAAAAGACAAGTATTCTGGTATCCCTTTTTGAGCATAGGGTAAGTGCCCTGGCCCTGGATTTTATCCGCCTGGTAACCGGCAATAACCGGGAAGAATATTTTGCCGCCATATGCCGGCACTATATCAAATTATACAAAGAGGAAAAAGGGATAAAGGTGGCCCACATTGAGACTGCAAGGCCCCTTACAGAAGCACTCAGGCAGGAAATGATTACCATTATAACCAGGGCCTTCAAGGCGGATATTGAATTAGAGGAGGAAGTCAGGAAAGACCTTATAGGGGGATTCTTGCTCCGTGTTGAAGACAAGCAGCTTGACTCCAGTGTCAAAGGGAAACTGGGAAGGATAAAGAAAGCATTACAGAAATAAATTAGCAGAACATATTAAAATTATTAATCAATGGCTGGAATAAAACCTGCTGAGGTATCTGAAGTACTTAAGAAACAACTCGAGGGAGTTAAAACAACTGAAGAACTGGAAGAAGTAGGTACCGTCCTCCAGGTCGGAGACGGCATTGCCAGGATATACGGATTGACCAATGTGCAATCAAACGAGCTGATCGAGTTTGAGAATGGTGTCGTCGGAATGGTGCTTAACCTGGAGGAGGATAATATCGGTGCTGTGCTACTCGGGTCTTCCGAAGAGATCGGGGAAGGCGACCTGGTGAAAAGAACAGGCCGGATCGCCGCCCTTGAAGTCGGGGAAGGGTTACTTGGAAGGGTGATCAATACCATTGGCGAACCCATTGACGGCAAGGGACCTGTAAAGGGGGAAAAGATAGTGTTGCCGCTGGAAAGAAAAGCCCCGGGTGTGATATACCGCCAGCCGGTGAATGAACCCCTGCAAACGGGAATCAAACCCATTGATGCAATGATCCCCATAGGAAGGGGACAGCGTGAATTGATCATTGGCGACAGGCAGACCGGTAAAACAGCCATTGCCATTGACACGATCATAAACCAGAGGGAGTTTTACGAGAAGGGAGAACCGGTATATTGTATCTACGTCGCCATAGGGCAAAAGGGATCTACCGTTGCCAATATCGCTACTACACTGGAGCATTTCAGTGCCATGAACTACACGGTCATCGTATCTGCCACGGCTTCGGATCCCGCCGCCATGCAGTTTTATGCCCCTTTTGCAGGTTGTACCATCGGAGAGTATTTCAGGGATACAGGAAGGGCTGCCCTTATTATCTATGATGATCTTTCAAAACAGGCCGTTTCCTATCGCGAGGTATCCCTGTTGCTGAGAAGACCGCCTGGAAGAGAGGCTTATCCCGGTGATGTTTTCTACCTTCACTCCAGGTTGCTGGAACGGGCTGCAAAGATCATAGAGTCTGATGAGATTGCCAGCCAGATGAACGATCTTCCTGAAGTGCTGAAACCTGTCGTCAGGGGGGGCGGATCCCTGACAGCCTTGCCCATTATCGAGACACAGGCAGGTGATGTTTCGGCCTATATACCGACCAATGTAATTTCCATTACAGACGGACAGATCTTTCTGGAGTCAAACCTCTTTAATGCGGGAGTACGACCGGCCATCAATGTGGGGATCTCTGTATCCAGGGTGGGTGGCAAAGCCCAGATCAAGGCGATGAAATCTGTGGCCGGCACCCTGAAACTCGACCAGGCCTACTACAGGGAACTGGAAGCCTTTGCCAAATTTGGATCTGACCTTGATAAAGCTACCCTGGCAACACTGGATAAGGGAGCCAAGAATGTGGAGATCCTGAAACAGGGACAGTACTCCCCGATGTCGGTTGAAAAACAGATAGCCATTATCTTTGTTGGTACGCATGGCTTACTGGTGAATGTGCCGGTAACCAGGGTAAAGGAATTTGAAGAGGAATTTCTTGATTTCCTGGAGTTTAAGCACAAAGATTTAATGGGAGAACTGAGAAAGGGTATCCTGACGGACAAAGAAGAAAAGGTGCTTGAAAAAGTGGCCAGAGAGATCGCATCCAGATACGAGGAGACCGCTTAAATGGCAAACCTTAAAGAAATACGTAATCGCATTGCCTCGGTAACTTCTACCAGGAAGATCACCAGTGCCATGAAAATGGTATCGGCAGCAAAATTACGAAAGGCACAGGAAGCCATAATACGGATAAGGCCCTATGCTGACCGACTGCATACCATCCTTACCAACCTGAGTGATTCAATCAGGGGAGATGAAGATAATCCATACTCAGTTGAACGGGATCTGGAGAAAATAATGATCATTGTGATTGCATCAAACCGTGGACTTTGCGGTGCTTTTAATTCATTGGTCATAAAACGTGCCATGCAGGTGGCGCATGAGGACTACCCCAACCTGATGCGGCAAAAAAAAGTGGATTTTTACACCATTGGCAAAAGAGGGTCCGACTTTTTCCAGAACAAAAAATACCCGCTGGCCGGAGTGAAGAATGAGCTTTTTGATGACCTTACATTTGACAATGTAATGCCGGTTGCCGGAGAAATCATGGATCATTTTATTTCCGGGGAGTATGACCGGGTGATGCTGGTCTATAACCAGTTTAAGAATGCGGCTGTACAGATCCTTACCACGGAGCAATTCCTGCCGGTGCTGATACCGGAAAAAACGGACGAGGACAGCATCATTGCTGATTATATATACGAACCTTCCAAAGAATACATTGTCAGGGAACTCATCCCAAGATCCTTAAAGATCCAGTTTTACAAGGCTTTGCTTGATTCAAATGCGGCTGAACACGGGGCCAGGATGACGGCCATGCATATGGCCACAGACAATGCCACAGAATTGCTTCGGGAATTAAACCTGAATTACAACAAGGCTCGCCAGGCAGCCATTACCAGCGAACTCCTGGAAATCGTATCGGGTGCGGAAGCCTTGAAAGGCTGATATTGGCCGCCTAATACTCCGCCCAGTGCTTGATCGCGATCTCCTCTTCTTTTATTTTGCAGAAGGCTATGATAAAAGCACTGGCCAGCCTGGCATTGGTGATCAGCGGGATATTGTAATCGACCGCGTTACGGCGGATGGAATAGTCATTGCTTAGTTCATTTGTGGTAAGATCCTTGGGGATATTGATGACCAGGTCGATCATCTTGTTCTGAAGGTAGTCCAGGGTATTGGGCTTCTTATCCTCATCCGGCCAGTAAAGCACTGTTGATTCAATGTTGTTGAGTCTTAGAAAATCAGCCGTGCCCTTGGTGGCAAAAAGGTTGTACCCTTTTTCGGCCAGCATGCGGCAGCTGTTGATCAGTTCTACCTTGGAGCGCATGGGACCGGTAGACAGGAGGATGTTTTTTTCGGGGATGGTATACCCGACCGAAAGCATCGATTTCAGGATGGCTTCGTAAAAATTCTCTCCGATGCAGCCGACCTCCCCTGTAGAAGACATGTCAACACCCAGCACAGGGTCGGCTTTTTTCAGGCGGGAGAAGGAGAACTGCGGGGCCTTGATCCCGATATAATCCAGGTCAAATATGGATTTGTCCGGTTTATCATAAGGCAGATCAAGAATGACCTTGGTGGCTATATCGATGAAATTGGATTTCAGGACCTTTGATACGAAAGGCATACTGCGCGAAGCCCGCAGGTTACATTCAATGACCTTGATATCATTGTCCTTGGCAAGGAACTGCATGTTAAAGGGACCGGTGATATCCAGCGCCCTGGCAATGTCACGCGATATTCTCTTGATCCTGCGTACCGTTTCAAAATAAATCTTCTGTGGAGGAAAAACCATGGTGGCATCGCCGGAATGCACTCCTGCAAACTCCACGTGTTCACACAGGGCATAGACCACAAGCTCACCATTTTTTGCCACGGCATCGATCTCGATCTCCTTGGCCTGCTCGATAAACTCGGAAACCACGACAGGATACTGCTTGGATACCTTGGCTGCCAGGTTCAGGAAGTGTTCCAGCTCATCCTTGTTGGATACAACATTCATGGCTGCCCCTGAAAGGACATAGGAGGGACGGATCAATACCGGGAATCCGACCAGGTCAATGAATTCATAAATGTCTTCAATGCTCGTCAGTTCCTTCCATCTGGGCTGGTCAATATGCAGCTTGTCCAGCATCAGGGAAAACTTATGTCTGTTCTCGGCTTTATCGATGGATACAGGAGATGTGCCAAGGATGCTGACCTGCTGGCCGTGCAGCCGCATGGCCAGGTTATTGGGGATCTGTCCCCCCATGGAAACAACCACCCCTTTGGGTGCTTCCAGCTCAACCACATCCATGACACGCTCGAAGGAAAGCTCATCAAAATACAGGCGTTCACAGACATCATAATCAGTACTTACAGTCTCTGGGTTATAATTGATCATGATGGACCGGTATCCCTGTTCATTCAGGGTATAAATTGTGTTCACACTGCACCAGTCGAACTCCACGCTGCTCCCGATCCGGTAAGCCCCTGAGCCCAGGACAATGACGGATTTGCCATCCTTTGCAAAATCTATATCATGCTCCTCCCCGCTGTAGGACAGGTACAGGTAATTGGTTTGGGCCGGATATTCTGCAGCCAGTGTATCAATCTGTTTGACAACGGGAAGGATATTCCGTGCCTTGCGGTGGGACCTGACCTCAAGCATTTTTTCCTGGATGATCCCGGCATCCGGGTTCATGACATGCCTGGCCACCTGGAAATCTGAAAAACCAAGGATCTTGGCCTTGCGCAGATGTTCGTCCGGGAGACTATCAAGGGATTTATACTGCTCAAGCAGGTTTTTATGGTCAAAAATATTTTTCAGTTTTACCAGGAACCATTTATCGATCTTTGTCAATTCAAAAATCTGGTCCACCGTAAATCCCTTCTCAAAGGCATCAGCGATCACAAAGATCCGCATATCGGTAGGCTGGGTCAGGTCACGTTCAATTTCGTCGAATTCCAGGTCCCGGTTCCCGGTGAAACCGTGCATGCCCTGCCCGATCATGCGGATTCCTTTCTGGATGGCCTCCTCGAAGGTCCGTCCGATCGACATCACTTCCCCGACACTTTTCATCGAACTGTCGATCAGTTTACTGACACCAATAAACTTATTCAGGTCCCAGCGCGGGATCTTGCATACAATATAGTCAAGCGCCGGTTCAAAAAAGGCAGAAGTGGTTTTGGTAATTGAATTCTTCAGTTCATGAAGTCCGTATCCGAGTCCCAGTTTAGCCGCCACAAAAGCCAGCGGATAACCGGTAGCCTTGGATGCAAGGGCACTGGATCTTGACAGGCGGGCATTTACCTCAATCACCCGGTAATCTTCTGAATTCGGATCCAGGGTGTACTGGATATTGCATTCACCCACAATGCCAATATGACGGATCACATCAATGGACAGGCGCCTTAGTTTATGGTATTCGCTGTTGGTTAAGGTCTGCGAAGGAGCAACAACAATGCTTTCACCGGTATGTATACCCAGGGGATCGAAATTCTCCATGTTACACACCGTGATGCAATTGTTATAACAGTCCCTTACCACTTCATATTCAATCTCCTTCCATCCTTTCAGTGATTCTTCGATGAGGATCTGCGGGGAATATGACAGGGCTTTGGAAGCCAGTATTACCAGTTCATCCTCGTTCGCACAAAACCCGCTCCCCTGTCCCCCAAGCGTAAATGCTGCCCGGATAATGATGGGATAGCCCAGTCTGGCTGCTGCAGCTTTTGCTGCTTCGATGGATTCCACGGCCTGGCTGTGAGGGGTCTTGACATCGATTTCCTTTAGCTTGTTTACAAAATGCTCCCTGTCTTCCGTATCAATGATGGCCTGGATGGGTGTCCCAAGCACCTTCACATTGTATTTGTCAAGTACCTTTTGCCTGTAAAGTTCAATACCGCAATTCAATGCTGTTTGTCCACCGAAAGACAACAGGATCCCATCGGGTTTTTCACGGGCGATCACCTTTTCAACGAAACCCGGGGTAACAGGCAGGAAATATACCTTATCGGCAATCTTTTCGGAGGTTTGGACGGTGGCGATATTGGGATTGATCAAAACGGTGGTGATGCCTTCCTCCCTGAGTGCCTTGAGTGCCTGGGATCCTGAATAATCAAATTCTCCGGCTTCACCTATCTTCAGGGCTCCTGATCCGAGTACTACTACCTTCCGGATTTCCTGTTTCATATGCGCACAAAAATATAAATATTTTACTGAAAGATATGGTAAATTGCAAAAAATGCATATATTTGCAAAATAAATGAATAAATATACACTATGAAATCCAGGACCCAGCGTATACTGGCCATTCGCCGGATCATAGAAAAGAAGGCCATTACCAGCCAGGATGAATTATTGTCCATCCTGAAGCACGAAGGATTTGAGGTAACGCAGGCAACATTGTCGAGAGACCTGAAATTCCTTGAGGCAGGGAAGATCCCTGACAAGGAGAAAGGATATATCTACGTGCTGCCGCGGGGGAAACTACAAAAAAGGCATTCGGCAAGTATGGGAAATTTCCCATTGAACGGATTTATATCCATTGAATTTGCCCGTGATATGGCTGTTATTAAAACCCATCCCGGGTATGCACAAAGCATTGCTTCTGCCATAGATGAAATGGATGCCTATGAGATTATGGGGACCATTGCGGGAGATGACACCATCCTTTTGATCCCTCGTGATGATGTAGGCAAGGAAGATATCAAGAATGCGCTGGCATTGTTATTCCCGGTTGAACAATTATAGCTAAGATTGATATGGAAAAGTTTATTATTACGGAAGCGGGCGAGGATCACCTGAACCATGTCCCGGATATTGAGAAAGCCATACTGGAAGCTGCCAGTGTGAAGGGGACCGGACTGGCAAAACGTTCTGCCGAATACCTCACGGAGAAGATAAAGGAAGGTAAGGCCGTCATTGCCATCACGGAGGGTGGTGACTTTGCAGGATTCTGCTATATTGAATCATGGGGGCATGAAAAATTCGTGGCCAACTCTGGCTTGATCGTACTCGAAAAATACAGGGGTAACGGGCTGGCCATGAAGATCAAGGCCAGGGCTTTCCGACTGTCCAGGAAAATATTCCCGGGCGCCAAGATGTTCGGCTTGACCACCAGCCTGGCTGTCATGAAAATAAATTCTGCCCTTGGTTATAAACCGGTCACCTTCTCCGAACTGACCGATGATGATCAGTTCTGGAAGGGTTGCCACAGCTGTTCGTATTATGATATCCTGTTCCGGACCAACAGGACACACTGCCTGTGTACGGCCATGTTATATGATCCGGAAAAGGAAAAATCCGGACCGCTCAAAGGTAAACTTTTGAAAAAGAACGGCAAACGTGTTGTCAAGATGAAAACCAAACTAAAATCTAAATAGGATGAAACGGAAAGTTGCATTGGCATTTAGCGGTGGACTGGACACATCATTCTGTGTAAAATACCTGAGCCTGGAGAAGGACCTGGAAGTACATTCGGTATTCATCAATACGGGTGGCTTCAGCAAGCAGGAAGAGGAAAAAATAGAGAATCGGGCAAGGTCACTCGGTGTGGCAACACATAAGACCATCGATGTTGCAGAGAGATATTACCAGAAATGCATCCGCTACCTGGTCTACGGCAACATGATGAGGAACCACCATTATCCCATGTCCGTCAGCTCGGAAAGGATCTTTCAGGCCATGGCCGTTGTAGAATACGCACAGGACCGGGGGATCCGTATACTGGCCCATGGAAGCACCGGTGCCGGTAATGACCAGGTTAGGTTTGACATGATTTTCCAGATCCTCGCTCCTGAGATGGAAGTACTGGCCCCCATACGGGAACTGGAATTGTCAAGGGAAGCTGAGGTTGAGTACCTCCGCAAAGCCGGTTTCAACGAATCCTTTGAAAAACATGCTTACAGTATCAACCAGGGACTCTGGGGAACCACTGTGGGTGGGAAGGAAACGCTCACTTCCGGACAGGGATTGCCGGAAGAGGCATACCCCTCACAGCTGAAGGAGGTTAAGCCAAAGGACCTGACCGTTGAATTCGACCGTGGAGAACTGGTGGGTGGCGTGGCATCCATCCGCCGTATCCAGCAGGAAGCCGCTGCCCTGGCCATAGGCCGGGGCATTCATATAGGTGAGACCATCATCGGGATCAAAGGGAGGGTTGGTTTTGAAGCCGCTGCCCCGGCCATCATCATCCGGGCCCACCAGGAGCTGGAGAAACATACCCTGGGTAAATGGCAGGCCTACTGGAAAGATCAACTCTCTGAATGGTATGGCATGATGTTGCATGAGGGACAGTACCTTGACCCGGTCATGCGGAATATCGAAAAATTTCTGGAAGATACCCAGTTGTTTGTCTCTGGAAAAGTGTATCTTACGCTCCGTCCGTATACCTTCCAGGTGAATGGGATTGAATCGGAACATGACCTGATGAAAGCTTCGGGGGCAACTTACGGCGAGATGAATGTGGGATGGAGCGGTGAGGATGTCATAGGATTCACACGGATCCTGAGCAATCCTGCCAGGCTTTATCATTCCATTCATCCTTACAAATCTTGAAAAAGGTAGAAAATGAAGGAAAAAATTGCAATCCTGGGAGGGGGCAATATTGGAAAAGCCATAGTCAGAGGCCTCCTTGCATCCGGAAAATATCCGGCAGAAAATCTGGTAGTTACCGACCTGAACTTACATTATCTGGATGATCTGAGAGAGGATGGGATCAATCTGACAACAGATAATAATAAGGCGGTCAGGGCATCGGATATTGTCATTCTCTGTGTTCAGCCAACCCAGGTTACAGATCTGATAGCCGAGATCAAGGATACGATTGATCCGGGGAAACAGATCATTGCCTATGTGGTCGCTGCCTATGAGATAAGTGATATCCTGGAATTAATCGGCAAACCGGTCGACGTGGTCAGGGTGATGCCCAACACGGCCATAGCCATACGGGAATCCATGACCTGCCTGGCGACCCATAAAGGCAGTGACGGTGCCCTGGAGAAGGTCAGGGCCGTTTTTGAGCATCTTGGCAGCACCATGGTGATCAGGGAAGAACTAATGGGTGCAGCCACCATCCTGGGTGCCTGTGGTATTGCCTATTTCCTGCGTTATATCCGCGCTGCCTCGCAGGGAGGTATACAGGTCGGTTTTCATGCCGATGAAGCACAGATCATCGCTGCCCAGACGGCACGCGGAGCAGCTTCACTGCTGCTGCAATCGGGCAATCATCCGGAAGATGAGATTGACAAGGTGACCACCCCCAGGGGATGTACCATTGCCGGCTTGAACGAAATGGAGCATTTCGGTCTCAGCTCAGCGGTGATCAAGGGGATCATCACCTCCTACAACGAAATCGAAAAACTGAAATAACACCGGTATGGACCTGGATGCCTGTCAGGATATGGCGGTGGGCCTGGTGAAGGAGCTTATCAGGAACCCTTCGGTAAGCCGGGAAGAAAAACGCGCTGCAGACCTCATGGAAGAGGTTCTGCAAAAGCATGATCTGACGGTACGGCGCAAACATCATAATGTGTGGACAGAACACCGGGTCTCAGATGATAAGCCGAATATCCTGCTCAATTCACACCTGGATACGGTGAAGCCCGTGGACGGATGGAAAAGGGACCCGTTCGTACCACAGGTGGAAGGGAACAGGATCTATGGCCTGGGGAGCAATGATGCCGGCGGTCCGCTGGTGTCTTTGCTGGCCTGTTTCCTGAACAATGCCGGCCGGCAGGACCTGCCCTATAACCTGATCTTTGCAGCCACTGCGGAAGAAGAGATCTCCGGGGATATAGGGGTGGCATGCATTCTGAATGACCTGGGCAAAATTGACCTGGGCATCATAGGAGAACCTACCATGAATCAAATGGCAGTGGCCGAAAAAGGGCTGATGGTGATCGATGGGATGGGACTTGGATCAAGTGCCCATGCAGCCACGGGAAAGGGCATAAATGCCATTTATGAGGCCATGAAGGACATTGATTGGATCTCCGGCTATCAATTTGAGAAAACATCCGAGTGGCTGGGAGCGGTAAGCATGCAGGTGACCATGATATCATCGGGGACACAGCATAATGTGGTCCCAGATCAATGCAGCTGGGTGGCAGATATCCGGACCAATGAACATTATTCGAATGAAGCCGTTTTCGAGGTCATTAAGCAAAATTTGAACGGGGAGGTAAGGGCCCGGTCCTTCAGGCTCAATCCGTCTTTTATTTCCGGGGAGCATCCGGTGGTAATGCGTGGGACTGACATGGGATTGAAAAGCTATGGTTCACTCACCCTTTCAGACCAGGCCCTGATGTCGTTTCCCACCCTGAAAATGGGTCCCGGGGACTCCAGCCGGTCGCATACGGCGGATGAATATATATGTGTTGATGAGATCAGGCAGGGGATCAGCTATTACATACAATTGCTGGAAGGGTTGCAGATCTAAATCCAAAACCATGGGTCAATGAAAAAGCTTTGGGAAAAAGGAATCTCCATCAACAGGGAGATAGAGGAATTTACGATTGGCGGTGACAGGGAACTGGACCTTTCCCTGGCACGTTACGATATATTGGGGACCCTGGCCCATGCTGCCATGCTCAGGTCCATCGGGATACTGTCCGTGCAGGAACAGGAGGACCTGAAAGGGGAACTGTTAAACATATACAGAAGGGTAGAGGAAGGTAAATTCTCCATTGAGCCAGGGGTGGAAGATGTCCATTCCCAGGTGGAGAAAACCCTCACTGAAAAGCTGAAAGACACGGGCAAGAAAGTTCATACCGGCCGGTCGAGGAACGACCAGGTGGCGGTGGACCTGCATTTATACATCCGGGATGAGATACGCAAGACGGTCATGGGTGCCAGGGATCTTTTCAATGCCTTGATGCTGCTGGGCAAGGAACACCAGGGTGCATTAATGCCTGGCTACACCCATTTTCAGGTTGCCATGCCATCAAGTTTTGGATTATGGTTTACCTCCTTTGCAGAGGATATTACAGATGATATGATCCTTTTGCAGGGGGCCTTTCGTTTGGCCAATCTGAATCCCCTGGGAGCAGCTGCAGGCTTCGGTACATCCATTGCTTTGAACCGCCGGATGACAACAGAGCTGCTGGGCTTTGAATCCCTACGTTACAATGTGATGCATGCCATGATGTCCAGGGGAAGGCTTGAAAAAATCACCGCGCAGTCCCTGGCCTCCCTTGCCGGAACCCTGGCCAGGCTTGCCGGGGATGTGATCATGTACATGGGACAAAACCATGATTTTATTTCCTTCCCGGAAGAATATACAACTGGTTCAAGTATCATGCCCCATAAGAAGAACCCGGATGTTTTCGAATTGATCAGGGCCAGATGTAACCGGATCAGGTCCTTACCCACGGAAGCGGACCTGGTCATCAGTAACCTGCCCAGCGGATACCACCGGGATTTCCAGGTACTGAAAGAAAACCTGATGAAAGCTTTTTCGGACCTGCAGGTCTGTCTCCATATGGCGGAAAAAGTCATCCTGCAGGTGAATATCCGGGAGGACATTCTGGATGATCCTGTATACCGGCATATCAGCAGTGTAGACAAGGTAAACAAACTGGTGATGGGAGGCACGCCATTTCGCGAGGCTTACCGGCAAGTTGCCAGTCAAATCCGCAATCAAACCTTCACCCCTGAAAATAGCATTGAACACAGCCATGAAGGCAGTCTGGGGAACCTTTGCCTGGAAGAGATCCGTCAAAAAATGGACGAGCGCATGGGATCTTTTCCCTTTGAAAAAGTTAATAATGCCTTACAGAAATTGTTGGAAGATTAATTAAAAGGATAGCAAAACCATGAATGAAAGCAGGGCCAGATTGGCTGAGAAGACAAGAATTGTGGTTAAGGTTGGTACCTCAACCCTTTCCCATCCCAGCGGGAAAATGAATTTTACGCGGATGGAAAAACTCACCATGGTTTTATCAGATCTGATGAGTTGTGGCAAGGAAGTGATCCTTGTTTCATCCGGGGCCATTGGTGTTGGCGCAGGGAGGCTGAAGATGGATACACCTCCTGAGGGACTGGTGGCACGGCAGGCACTGGCTGCCATCGGGCAGGCGGAGCTCATGCGCATCTACCAGAAATTCTTCGACGAGTATCACCAGATGGTGGCACAGGTGCTGCTCACTCCTGAGGGACTGGATGATGAAACCCGCAGGATCAATGCCCAGAATACACTGAACCAGCTGATCACCATGAAAATCATACCCATCGTGAATGAGAACGATACAGTTTCAACCGTGGAGTTACAGTTCGGTGAAAATGACAGCCTTTCGGCCAAAGTAGCCAGCCTGATCGATGCACACCTGCTGATCATCATGACAGATATTGATGGATTTTATGCTACGGATCCCAAGCAGGATAAGCATGCTGAGATATTGCTTGAGGTGCATGAACTAACTCCAGCCATTGAACTGGCTGCACAGGGCAGCGGATCATCCTTCGGGAAGGGAGGAATGATCACCAAGATCAATGCCGTAAAGATCTGCAGGGAGAAAGGCATTGATACCCTGATCCTGAACGGGCAAAATCCAAAAAACATACTCAGGGCAATGGAAGGTCATGAGATCGGAACCCTCTTTACCACCGCATAAACAGCAATCAAATTTTCAAATCATATGGAAGAACTGATCATCAAAGGCAGGAAGGCAAGAGAAGCGTCATGGTTCCTGGCTATGGCCTCTACCGCCGATAAAAACAAGGTCCTCGAACATGTGGCTGAAGATCTCGTCAGGAAATCAGGAAATATACTAACAGCCAACCATAACGATATGGTAAATGCAGAAAAAGCCGGTTTGAAGGGGGCCATCATGGACAGGCTCCTTTTGACAGAGGATCGTGTTAAGTCCATGGCCGGGGGACTGACCCAGATTGCGGCCCTGGAGGATCCTGTCGGGGAGGTACTGGCCATGAAAAAAAGGCCGAATGGCCTGGTGATCGGTCAGAAAAGGGTGCCCATGGGCGTGATAGGGATTATCTATGAATCACGGCCGAATGTTACTGCCGATGTTTTCGGCCTTTGCCTGAAAACCGGGAATGCAGCCATCCTGAGGGGTGGAAAGGAGGCCTATGCTTCCAACAGGGCCATTACAGATATCATTCAGAAAGTGCTGGCAGAAGAAGGTTTCCCGGCTGAATGCCTGCAACTGGTGGAAAATACCAGCCGGGACAGCGCGGTTGCCCTCATGCAACTGGATGAGTACCTGGACCTGCTGATCCCGCGGGGCGGTGCTGGTCTTATCCGTACTGTGGTGGAGAACAGCCACGTACCGGTCATCGAAACGGGAGTCGGGAATTGCCATATTTATGTGGATGAGTCGGCCGACCTTGATCAAGCAGTGGCCATTACGATCAATGCAAAAACCCAGCGTCCCGGGGTATGTAATGCCGCAGAAAGTTTGCTGGTACATGAAAAGATTGCCGCTGATTTTTTACCCATGGTTGGAGCTGAATTGATAAGGCATAAGGTTGAGATACGGGGTGACAAAGCCGTGTGCCAGCTGATCGGGGAGGCAAAACCGGCCACCGTGGAGGATTGGGGGACTGAATTCCTTGATCTGATCATATCAGCTGCAGTTGTCCCTTCCATGGATGGCGCAATAAGCCATATATTGCAATATGGCTCGGGCCACAGTGAGGCCATCATTACGGAGAACTATACCAGGGCACAGGATTTCCTGAACAGGGTGGATGCTGCCGCCGTTTATGTAAACGCCTCCACCCGCTTCACGGATGGTTTTGAATTCGGGTTCGGGGCAGAGATCGGGATCAGCACACAGAAACTGCATGCCCGGGGTCCGATGGGACTCAGAGAACTGACTTCCACAAAATACATCATATACGGTAACGGCCAGGTCAGGGAGTAGGCCGGTCATTTTTTCGACTGATCGATCAGGTCTATAAACCGGTCGAACAGGAAATCCGTATCCATCGGTCCGCCCGAAGCCTCCGGGTGAAATTGTGTGGAAAAGAAAGGTTTGGACCGGTGAATCATCCCCTCATTGGTCTGGTCGTTGAGATTGACAAAATAAGGTTTCCAGTCCGCACTCAGGGTATTGTTATTGATGGCGTAACCGTGGTTTTGAGAAGTGATGTAGGCATTGTCCGTACCGATTTGCAGTACCGGCTGGTTGTGGCTTCTGTGCCCGTACTTCAGCTTGTAGGTGTCTGCTCCAGATGCCAGCGCCATCAGCTGGTTGCCAAGACAAATACCCATGATCGGGATATCCTGTGAGAAGGCCTTTGTCAGGTTCCTGACCGTATCCTTGCATTGTTTGGGATCTCCCGGTCCATTCGAAATAAAGAGTCCGTCATACTGCTCGTTGAAAAAGTCATAGTCCCAGGGTACCCGGATCACCGTAGTATCCCGCTGCATCAGATAGCGGATGATATTGTATTTCACCCCGCAGTCAATCAGCAGCACCCTGTATTTTCCGTTTCCGTAGACTTCCTTTCTGGTGATGCTTACCTGCGATACCAGGTTGTCCTTGTTAGGGTCGTAGAGCTCCACATCTTCACCATCCTGGATGATCTTGCCCAGCATGGTCCCCTTTTCCCGCAGGATCTTGGTAAGGTGGCGTGTATCGATGCCGTGGATACCGGGGACCTGATGATGTTGAAGCCACTCGCCCAGGCTTCTTTTTGCATTCCAGTGGCTGTACTCATTGGAATAATCTGATACAATCAGTCCCGATATATGCAGGCGGTCAGACTCGAAATATTTGAATAAATTCTCCTCAACCATTTCATCCGGCACACCATAATTCCCTATCAGGGGATAGGTAAGTACCAGGATCTGGCCTTTATAGGAGGGATCGGTAAGGCTCTCAGGATAACCGGTCATAGCGGTATTGAATACCACCTCCCCGGAAATTGACCGGTTAAAACCGAAAGAAATTCCGGTGAATTCAGCCCCGTCTTCCAGCACCAGTCTCATTCGTTTTCGCTCGGTCATCTGCGGTTGATTATTCATTTGCCAGCAGTGATTCTATGATCTTTTCAGCCTGTTCGGGATCGATCCGCTTGGCAACAATCTCCTTGTCCTCGTTGAGCACAAACAATTGAGGTGTGGTCATGATATCATAGATGTTCTTGTAGGTAAAATCATACGGGTTCCAGCAATTGATCCAGTCATAAAAACCGTTTTCATTGATATAGTCAATCCACTTCACCTTGCCTTCCTCACCAGAAAGGGTGTTTACGGCAACTACCTCTATCCCTTTTGTTTTCAGCCGTTTGTAAGCATCGTATAACGCGGGTGTGGCCTTTTTGCAATGTCCGCAGTCAGCTTCCCAGAAGTACAGTATGGTATACCTGGCGTCTATATCGTAAAGCTGGAAGAATTTTCCCACGTAGGGATTCTTCTTGAGGTCTTCATTCTCGAGCGCCTGTATGAAATGGTCGCTGTTTACCTCGACCAGCTGTATATCTGTTGCCTTTGTACCGATCAGGGTGGGTTTGGATTTTTCCACCCTTTCCTTCAGCTTGCCGATGAATTCCGGATCACTCCATTCAGCTTCGGGGATATAGTACCTGTCCGCGATATGTATATAAACTGCATCCATCCCCATGATCTGGCTCTTGGCAAAATAGTTGAACAGGGTGATCAGCATATAGCGGAAAAGCTGTGGATCAGACCCATCGGTAAAATCGAAATTATCGAAATAATGTGCCTTGTAGTATTTGTACCTGAATGCAGGATCAATGGGATTAACGTCGGCACCCAGCGGAGGATCGGGCACCTTGACTTCCTGCAGGGCCTTGAGGAAAACCCCGAAAAAGTTATCCTGGTTGGCTGATATCAATTCATCGATATGGCGCTGGACGAAAGCATTCAGCTCATCAAGCGCATCCCTGCCGGATGCCGAATCGGCCGCATTGGTGGCTGCGGATAGTTTTGCCTGCAGGGATTGTGCTTTTTCCCTGCTTTCTTTCAGAAAGAGCTGGTAGGCATAGAATGCTTCATTGTCCACCGAGCCCATGATCTTCATATTGGCAATGTAATCACTGGTATCAGTTTCAAAGTCAAAGGACTGGTCCGGGCCGATCAACAGGTCGAAAAAGGATTGATCAGGCAGGAATACAAGGTACATCCCTTCAGGCAGTGATTCATTACCGGTAAAAGTACCCCTGCCTTTGCCATCAGCAACGACCGTATCCTTTGGGATGAAACTGGCATTGAAACGGTGTCCGAGTACCAGTGTGTCACCCCGGAATGAGGGCAGGGAAAAATTAATTTCATAGCCTTCAGCCAAAACTGACAGACCGGTTGCAACGAGTAAAATCAAAACAAATAAAGAGCGAAATCTCATATCAGCATATGGTTTTTCTCACCTCTTGCAAAGATGAGGCCAAATATCGGGCGTAAAAATAGGAAAAAAAGCGGGATTGGATTCTGCCATGGCATGTGAATGATATCAGATGATTGGGAGACTGGTTATTTTATGCTAATTTTAAATGTTAAACCCGGGATATGCTAAGATTTGAAGAGGCACGGCAGATTGTTAACAATGCACTGGGAAGCTATGCCATTGACCGTTTTCCGGAAGAATTGTATGAACCGGTCAGATATATCCTGTCCATAGGAGGCAAGCGCCTGCGGCCGGCGTTGGTGTTAATGGCATGCAGTGTATTTAATGATGCCGTCCACCAGGCCATAAAACCCGCTCTGGCCATCGAGTTCTTCCATAATTTCACCCTGCTCCATGACGATATCATGGATAATTCAAATATCCGTCGCGGACAACCAACGGTTCATGAAAGGTGGGATCCCAATACCGCCATTCTCTCCGGTGATGTCATGTCCATTCTCTCCTACAAGATCATCTCCGAGTCAGATGACCGGTACCTGAAGGATCTGCTTCAGCTGTTCAATTCAACGGCGCTGCAGGTTTGCGAGGGACAGCAATACGACATGAATTTTGAATCCCGGATGGATGTCACTGTTGGAGAATACCTGAAAATGATAGCGTTAAAGACGGCTGTACTTATTGCTGCCAGTCTGAAAGCCGGGGCCATATCTGGCGGGGCTGATACGGTGGATGCGGAGTTGTTGTACGAATTCGGAATGAACCTGGGTATGGCCTTTCAGATCAGGGATGATCACCTGGATGTTTACGGGGATCCTGATAAATTCGGGAAAAAGATCGGCAATGACATTGTAACCAACAAAAAGACATTCCTGCTGATCAAGGCACTGGAACTGTCAGACCCTGAGATGAAGTCCAGGTTGAATAACCTGCTTGGAAATAAAAACCTCGACCCTGAAACAAAAGTCAGGGAAGTAACCAGTATCTATCAGCAACTTGGCATTGATTCCATAACGGCTGATCTTGCATCGGCCTATTATGAAAAATCCATACAATACCTGGAACGGGTAAATGCGGAGGCACCGCGCAAGGAATCCCTGGCCGAATTTGCAGAGAAACTTATGTACAGGGAAGCTTAGCCTCTTTCCTGGAGGTATCGCTGGTAATAATTATTGAAATGCTCGTTGATCTCCTCTGCTGCCTCCTGTTCACCATATTGCATGGCCATGTTCTGATATTCCTGCAAAAGCTGCAGGGAAAGGCGGATTTCATAATCAAGGGTTTGCCGGTATTCCCTTTTCAGGTCGTAATAATAAGCCAGGTCTTCTTTCAGCAGATCGACATGTTTGCGCAGGATCTCAAATCCCTTTTCCTGCTGGTTACAATCATAATAGGCCCTTGCCAGTGGAGGTACGAAGGCATCATACGGAACCTTGGGATGGGGCATAAGTTCCATGCAGCGGTCCAATGCCATAATGGCTGAGTCAATTTTATTCTCGGCGATGAGTTCGCTTGCCAGCCTGCTGAACTTATTCCTGAGTTTGATTACAGAAAGAGTGCGGATATTGTAGTAATCGAGGTATACATCCGGCTCTTCCATCCGGCCATATCTGAACGTATTCATCATCCGGTCCCACAATGTATCGGTATCGATGCGCCCGTAGGTCAGGAAATTCCTGCCCGGACTGGAGATGGGTACCAGACGGTAGGCCAGTCCATCCATCTGGAAGAATGGTTCCAGGTTCATGGCACCTTCACTGCCCGCGGCTACGAAATATATGGGGCGGTCCCAATCCGCGGTGGCCATTATATCCAGCTGCATCAATTCATTTTTCAGGATGGAGTTTTTATTGATAGACCAGGCAATTTCAGGCAGGATCAGTGCCGAATCCTTCTCACGGACAACGCCGTTGCGCAGGACCTTTTCCCTGTCCACCGGGATCTTGAATTTCTTGCTGGGGATATAATCAAGCGACATGCCCGGCTGCGGGTTAAACTTGGTCCTCGGATCCTCATTGGCCACGAAATCAATGATCTGTTTCAGATCCACATGTCCTTCCACGCGTTCAAACATGTAGATGATATTATTGGTCCCATCCTCCCACTTGTTCGGTGGCAGGGTCATGGGTACGGGATCAGATTCATAGGCTTTTCTTGTCATCTGGTCAATGTACCATTCAGTGTTGAACAGCATGAGGTTAATGATCCTCACATCGGTCCTTATCCCTTCCACTTCCTGTGCATACCAGAGCGGAAAAGTATCATTGTCCCCGTTCGTATAGAGAATGGCATTGGGTGCACAGCTATTCAGGTAATTATGTGCCAGGTCCCTCGCCGTATACCTTCCGGAGCGGTCATGGTCATCCCAGTTTTCCCTGGCCATGATACCGGGTACCAGGATGGCACTTAAGAGTGTGGCAATCCCTGCTCCAACTATGGCCGGCACCCTTTTTTTAAGGATCTCGTAGAGTGACATGACCCCCAGACCGATATAGATCGCAAATGCGTAAAATGATCCCACATAGGAATAATCACGCTCCCTGGGTTCCATGGGTTTCTGGTTCAGGTATACAACAATGGCCAACCCTGTGAGGATAAACAGGGTAAGGACTACAAAGAAATCTTTCCTGTGTTTATTATAATGATAGAAAATGCCAATGATCCCAAGCAGGAGCGGGAGCATGAAATACCTGTTCCTTGCGGGATGGTTGGCCATCCTGTCCGGCAATTTGTCCATCTTGCCCAGCCGGGCTTCGTCTATGAACTTGATGCCGGATATCCAGTTACCATTGAGGATACCGCCATATCCCTGGATATCATTCTGACGGCCTGAAAAATTCCACATGAAGTAGCGAAAGTACATATGCCCGACCTGGTATTTGAAGAAGAAGGCAAGGTTGCTTCCAAAAGAGGGCTTGATGACCGTTTTTGTTTCGCCGCTGCGATCCTGTATCTGTACCCTGGTACCCTTGATGTTTACCCAGCTCTCGTAAGCCGTCACATGCTGGGGATCATTACTGTACATTCGCGGGAAGATGGTTGTCAGGCGTTCGTCGTATACGTACTCAATCTTATGATCCTTAACGACATATCTGCCATCCCCCCTTTTGTAGTTGGTACGGGTTTCCTCTGTCCCGATGATCGGAGCATTATAATACTGTCCCTTAAGCAGCGGCCGCTGTCCATACTGTTCCCGGGCAAGGTAAGGGATCAGGTCAAATACCGTCTCAGGATTATTCATATCCATGGGAGGATTGGGTTTTGACCGGATCACAATCATGAAATAGGATGAGAAACCGATCAGGACAAGTGCCACAGACAGGATGGCCGTATTGAGCCTTGCATTCCTCTTTTTATGCGTATAGTATACTCCATAGACTATCCCGGCGATGATCAGCAGCAGGAAGAATATCACGCCGATATTGTAAGGAAGGCCAAACCCGTTTACAAAAGCCAGCTCAAAATATCCTGCCAGCCTGATAAACCACAGGATAACAACATACTGAAGGAATCCGAGGATCAGCACCGAGAGAAAGAGGGAATAGATAATACCACGGGTGGTGACCTTGTATTTCTTGAAGTAGTAGACCAGTACAATGGCGGGTGCGGCCAGCAGGTTCAGCAGGTGGATCCCGATGGAAAGGCCCATCAAATAAGCGATCAGCAGGATCCAGCGGTTGGCATGCTTCTCATGCGCCACATTTTCCCATTTCAGGATGGCCCAGAAAACAATGGCTGTGAAAAAAGATGAGGAGGCATAGACTTCCCCTTCCACGGCCGAAAACCAGAAGGAATCCGAGAAAGTATAGGCCATGGCCCCCACGAAACCGGCACCCAGGATGGATACCAGGCCGGACGGTGATGTTTGCTCAACATTCTGTACCAGCTTCCTGGCAAGATGCGTGATGGTCCAGAATAAAAAGAGTATCGTAAAGCTGCTGGCCAGAGCAGATAAAGCATTGATCATTTTTGCAGCGGTATCGGGACCGGAAGCAAAGATGGAGAAAAACCGGGCCAGTATCATGAACAGGGGGGCTCCCGGAGGGTGCGTCACTTCCAGTTTGTAAGCAGTCGCAATGAATTCCCCACAATCCCACAGGCTCGTGGTTGGCTCCATTGTCATTAAATATACGGTTGTTGCGATCAGGAAAGTGAACCAGCCGGTTACATTATTCCAGAATTGAAATGTTTTCACCAGTAGACTTTTTATATTGAGAGGGCGCTAATAATAACTTTGGCGAATTTAATGTTTTTTTATCATACCGGGAATTTATATTTTTCGGGAATTTGTATGGGACGGTCAGTTACAGTTACAATAAGACTCCTTTACTCCGGGATATCATTTTTCCTGGTATTGTCAGGCCATGCTCAATTCTACAACCAGGGAGAAGATCCGGGAAACCTGAGATGGAGGCAGATCCGGACCGGTCATTTCAGGGTTATTTACCCTGAAGATTTCGATGCTGAAGCACAACGGCTTACCAACATCCTGGAACACTATTATGAGCCCAATGCCGCATACCTGGATCATAAACCTTCGCAAATACCCGTAATACTCCATAACCATTCGGTTCGTTCCAATGGATTTGTGGCATGGGCTCCCAAACGGATGGAACTGGTCACCACACCTTCTCCCCACCTGTACGCGCATGATTACCTCGAGCAGCTGGCCCTCCATGAATTCAGGCATGTGGTGCAGGTCGATAAATTAAAACAGGGCTTCACCAAGGGACTCTCCTATATTACAGGAGAAATGGGAATCGGGGCTGTAGCCGGCATGATGCCCTTCTGGTTCCTGGAAGGTGATGCCGTGGACGCAGAGACACGCCTGTCACATGCAGGCCGGGGCAGACTGCCCTCTTTTGAGATGGAAATTAAAGCGATCCTGGCAGAGATACCCGGACTTTACTCCTATGAAAAAGCCACCATGGGTTCATACAGGGATTATGTACCTGATCATTACCAATATGGTTATCAGATGGTTGCCCATGCAAGGAATAAATACCAGAAAGATTTCTGGGGGAAGATGGTTGGTTATACAGCCAGGAATCCCTATACCATCTATCCGTTTTATTTCGGCCTGAGAAAATTTGGAGGTTCTTCCAAAGTGGGATTGTACAAGGAAACTTTTGAAATATTAAGAACCCACTGGGCGTCCCGCGACAGCTTGCGCAGCCTGACACAGTCAAAACAGTTGAATCAGCGGAATTCAAGGCATTTTACCGGTTACCGTTTTCCAAGGTATGTGAATGACAGCCTCGTATTTGCCGAAAAATCCGGCATAGACCAGATCAATGAATTTGTGGTGATTGACCGGGATGGGAATGAAAAGCGCATACACAGGCCCGGATTTTATAACCCGGCCAATATAAGTGTTGGCAGTGGGAAGGTTGTGTGGACCGAGATCATCCCAGATGCCCGCTGGGCGAAGAGGGACTTTTCCATCATCAAGGTTTTCAATATGAAGACCAGGAAAGAAAAGATGCTGACCTGGAAGAGCCGCTATTTTGCCCCTGACCTTTCGCCTGATGCAAGGCTTGTTGTGGCCATAGAGGCAGATTTGCAAAATCAATACTTCCTGGTGGTCATCAATGAGATGAATGGAGAAGTTGTTCAGCGGATCCCCTCTCCCGGGAATCACTATTTACAATTCCCTGTCTGGGCTGTGGATCAGCAGGGCATCTATGTGACAGCCCTGGGAACATCCGGGAAGAAAATCATGTATTATGACCTGGCAAGATCTGCGTGGAAGACACTCTTTAATGCCGGATTTAAAGATATTGCGGAACTCTATGCAGGGGCGGATTATCTGATTTTCAGGGGTACTTTCTCGGGGATTGATAACATCTATGCACTTGACCTGGAAACCAATGAATGTCAGCGCGTTACATCCTCCCGGTTTGGTGCTTTTATGCCATGCCTTTCATCGAATGGGGACAGGTTGATTTATGCTGACTACACTTCGCAGGGTTTTAATGTAGTGGAATCAGCCTTTGAACCAGGCCGGTTTGTTCCACTGGAGGAGGTCATTGATGATGGAGAACAACTCAATGTACCCTCTCCGGAAGAAACATCAAAAGTGCCTGAACCATCAATGCAAATGCCGGAAAATTTTGAATCCAGGCCTTACAGGAAATTCAGCAACCTTTTCAATTTTCATAGCTGGATACCCCTGTATTTTGATGTTGATGACCCGAGTATTGAAGAAATTCCTGTAACACCGGGCGTGATGGTTTTCTCACAGAACAGGATGAGTACGGCAACCACAAAACTTGGCTATGAATACAGGGACAGGGAACATTTTTTTCATGCAGCATTTACCTATTCAGGATGGTACCCGGTATTCAAGCTTTCCTGTGATTTCGGGGGGACTCCCTTCGTCGATTCAGTCCCGAACGTGGAGAAGCCCTCCACAGTAAGTACGGACATAAGCCTGGATCTTGAAGTTTCCCTGCCCCTTGACCTTACTACCAGCAGGTGGGTAGTGGGAATACGTCCTTCGGTAGAATCACGGTACAGCCGGGCTTACTTTTATTACAATACACAGAATGCCTATAAGAGGGGGATGACTTTCCTTGATTACCGTCTCTATGCATATAATTACCTTAAGAAAGCATACAGGGATATACTGCCACGGGCGGGACAGGTTTTTGATATCCGGTATGTGGATACACCTTTTGAAGAGGGGCAGCTCGGGTCGACCATCGCAGGGACAGCAGTCATATATTTTCCAGGCTTGCTACGGCACCAGACCCTGAAGATCCTCGGTGCCGCACAAAAACAAACCCCGGGAAATTACCTGATGGGAAACCTGGTCAGCATGCCGCGGGGATTTCAAAATCATACGGCTGTAGGACTCCAGAAAATAACCTTTGATTATGTCTTTCCCCTGTTTTACCCTGACTGGAACATATGGAGAGCTGCGTATTTCAAACGGTTCAGGGGAGCTGTTTTCTATGATCATGCATGGGGACAGGATGTACATATACCGCACAGGGAAGATGTTCCGGTGGACCGGGAGTTCCGATCCCTCGGCCTTGAACTGACCACAGATGTTCACCTGGCCCAGTTCCTTTTTCCGTTTAATATGGGGGGGAGGGTGATCTACCTGCCTGACACCCGGTATACCAGGGCGGAATTCGTTTTTACAATTGACCTGAACCAGTTTTATTAGGCAGCAGGCCTATTCTTCATCACCGCTGGTAAAATCGTGCTTCACGGTAAAATAGCCCGGATAATTTATTTCCATGGCACCGACCAGGATGGTTGGTTTTACCTTAATACTTACCCTTGTCGGGCGCTTTCCGGCATCTGCCAGGTTCAACCCGAAATTTACCAGTGCCTGCCTGGAATCTTTCTTCAGGATATCGATCAAATCTGTATTGAGTCTCAGGGGAATGGTCGAGATACCACCGCTGGCAGGGATCTCTATGCGCCTGTCGAGATGGCCCCGGGCAACTTCGACATCATCAATAAAAGCCAAATATTCCAGGCGGTTCAGGGCGGCCATCGCAGGATTTGGATTCCGGACCTCAACATTCAGTGTGAAGGACAGGGGAAGGTCACCTTTCAGGATGGATGCGCTGATAATACCCATATCAGCAAAATTCAGATCGGTGAAACTGCGGACCTGGCTGACATCAACCCCTGCAATCGCAGGATCTTCGAGGGTGGTCATACGGAATTCACATTTTCCCAGGGTGGAGATCTCTTTGAGAAAATTACAGGAATTTTCAGCTATGGCGATCAGTAATATCATCGGGATGAAAATGGATAGGCGGGAGATATTTTTTATCATCATAAGCTTCGTTTTATGCAGACTAGAATCTGTATTTTAGTCGTTCAATAATTGCTAAAATAAGTAAAGATTTGCTATTATTGAACTGCCTTAAGAAGTGGATATAAATTTTAACATATCGGCCTTCTGGCGAAAATTACGGGACTGGTTGCGGGAAAATGCCGCGGGCATTCTCGGAACCATTGCCTTCCACATGATCCTGGTGGTCATCTTTCTGATCATTAAAATATCATCGGAAAGATCCTATCTCGACAGCATTATCCTGCTTGAAATAGATGAAGAAATGGCAGAAGAGCAGGTCGAGGAAGAAATGCCCGATCCGGAATTTGACCGGCGGCTGGCCGAATACCTCGAGCAGGCAAGGTCAAATGTCCCGGTTAACCTGGCCCGGAATGTGGAGGAGGAGATCAGCACAGAGAAATATGTCCAGCAGCTGGAGCAGGAAATGAATGAAAACCGCCCCGAATCCTGGGAGGAGATGCAGGAGAGGTTAAAAGAACTCGAAGAAATCTCGCAGGAAGAGCTTATCATGGAAGGAGAAAATGCACCCCGGCAGCAAGAGAGTGAACCCTATACCGGGCCGACAAATATCTATTATTCACTAAAAAACCGCTACCATCTGCGCCTGCCGGTACCTGTCTATAAATGCGAAGGATCAGGGTTGATGGAGGTCAGCATCGTGGTGGATCAGCAGGGCAGGGTCCTCCATGCCGAAGTAGACCAGCAGGATGCCAGTTCAAATGAAATCTGCCTCGCGGAAGCGGCCAAGAAAGCAGCTCTGAGGACCCGCTTTAATGCAGATTACAAGGCTGCCGCCAGGCAGGCGGGATCCATAACCTACCATTTCATAGCACAATAATCAGTAGATCTTCTTCGCCGTGCGCACGATCTCCCTGTGGTCGATATCATTCATGCAACGGAAATGCCCCTTCGGACATTTCTTCTTGCCGATCTTTGTGCAGGGCCTGCATGAAAGTCCCACAACCTCGAAAATCTTTGAGGCCCTGTCCGGTAAATAGGGATACATGCCGAATGCAGGAATGGTATGGCCCCAGACCGACAGGATCTTTTTGTGGAAAGCGGCTGCAATATGCATCAGGCCGGTATCATGCGTGATGACCACCCGGCTTTGCCTGACCAGGGAAGCAGACTGGTTGATATTGTACTGACCGCAGGTATCCAGGACCAAATCACCCGTATGGTTGTCTATCTCCTTTCCGATCACTGTTTCCCGCTTGCCTCCCAGCAGGATGACCGGCAGGTCAAGCTCCCTGCATATGGTTATCATCTTCTCGACCGGCATCTGTTTGGTCCCGTGCATAGCACCTGCGACAAGGGCCACATACCCGGACCGGAATGGTCCGGGAAGGCTGGAGAGTGCTACCTCGTCTTCCGGGGGGATGAAATAATCCAGTCCTTTTCCGTCATTGGTCACATCAAACAGCCTGACCGTTTCCATGTAACGGTCCACGATATGTTTGTCAGGAAGCTGGTTGACCTTAAACCGGATCATCAGGAATTTAGCCAGGTTGATCTTATTCACGGTAAATGACATGATCTTCAGGGAGGATTTGACCCTCAGGCTCCTGATGTTCCTGTGCAGGTCTATGATATAATCAAATTGTTCCATTTTCAGGGACTGGAGCAGGGCATGCATATTCCCGTCCAGGATATGGATCTTATCGATGTTGGGATTGGCCCGGATCACGGGTAAAAATTCCTTTTTGGTAAGAAAATGCACCTCTGCCTCCTTCACCTGCTCTTTCAGGCAGCGTAATACCGGTGTGGTCAGTACGATATCACCGATGGAACTGAAACGTATGACGAGGTATTTTACCAGACCTCGGGCTATTTATTGAGATTATTGAAAAACATTATCAAAGCCAGCCAGTATTCATCCTTGGTTGGATTATCATCCCAGAGTGCACGGGCCCCATGGACCCCCAGCGTATCCGGCTGGAAAAGGGTATAGTCATCTTCAGTAAAGGCTTTCAGCATCTGCTTTACATAGGGTTGTTCGCGTTCTGTTACGGCTACAAAAAGTGGATTGGAGCATGTTTTCAGGTTGTCCTCCATCCTGAGATCTCCCCCGAAATATTCACCCGGACTAAAGGCTATTACGGCATGGACCTTAGGATGGTTCAATCCCTCAAGCAAAGCCAGCGAGGCCGAATAGGAACTGCCAAGCAGGATCACTTCCCTGGAATTAAGTCCATGTGCATAATCAATGGCAGCCGACACATCTCCCCTGGCATCGAGGAAATTGACAGATTTTCCTTCCTCCCTTGCCCTGGAGGCAGTTTCATTATTGACAAAATTAGCATTGTCACCAGACCTAAGGTCAACGGCCAGGCAATTGTATCTGAGTTTCAGGAATTTTTCCGCAATATCCCTGAATTCGCCCCGGCTTGATCCTGCCTGGTGGAATAACAGAATATAGGGATATTCCTCGTTGACCAGGTATTTATCGGCGGTTATCTCAAGGCCATCCTCCGAAGGAAAACTGACTTTATCTTTGGTTCCCTGCAGGAATAACAGGGAAAGCATGGATACGGCAAGTAATAATTTCATCATCATATGTTATGGTTGATGAAACAATATACAAAAAAAGGGCCATTATGATGATTCCGCCAGGATGATGATCTCGTTGTTCTTGACCTCGATCACACCCCCTCTGATGTTAAACCATTTGGTATGATCCTTATCGTCGATAATCTTCACTTCCCCCTGTTCGAGGGTGGAAATGATAGGCGCATGGTTTTTCAGGACCTGGAATGATCCTTTGCTGCCAGGTACCTGTACCAGTTTGACTTTTCCTTCGTAAATCCTGGTATCCGGTGTGATTATCTGGAGGTTCATAGGGCTATGATTCTGCAAGCATTTTATCGCCCTTGGCTATGGCATCCTCAATGGTACCGACCAGGTTGAAAGCCGCCTCGGGATACTTGTCAACTTCCCCGTCCATGATCATATTGAATCCCTTGATGGTCTCTTCAATAGAGACGATACATCCGGGGATATTGGTAAACTGTTCGGCAACATGGAATGGCTGGGAAAGAAAACGCTGCACCCTTCTGGCGCGGTGTACAACAAGCTTATCCTCGTCAGAGAGTTCATCCATTCCGAGAATGGCTATGATATCCTGTAATTCTTTATAGCGCTGAAGCAATTCCTTTACGCGCTGAGCCGTATTATAATGTTCATCACCGACTACATCGGGGGTAAGTATCCTGGAGGTCGAATCGAGGGGGTCAACGGCCGGGTATATGCCCAGCTCGGAAATCTTCCTGCTGAGCACGGTTGTTGCGTCCAGGTGTGTGAAGGTAGTTGCCGGGGCAGGATCGGTCAGGTCGTCAGCAGGCACATAAATGGCCTGGACGGAGGTAATCGATCCGCGTTTTGTGGATGTGATCCTTTCCTGCATGATCCCCATCTCGGTGGCCAGTGTGGGCTGGTATCCAACAGCAGACGGCATCCGGCCCAGCAGGGCAGATACTTCTGAACCTGCCTGCGTGAACCGGAAGATATTATCCACAAAGAAAAGGATATCCCTTCCCCCGCTTTGCTCATCACCGTCACGGAAGGCTTCCGCAATTGTCAGTCCCGATAGTGCAACGGTTGCACGTGCCCCGGGAGGTTCGTTCATCTGTCCGAAAACCAGGGTGCCCTGTGATTCAGCAAGTTCCTTTTTGTCCACTTTGCTGAGGTCCCAGGTACCGGCTTCCATGCTTTCCTCAAATGCCTTCCCGTACTTGATAACCCCTGATTCAATCATCTCGCGAAGCAGGTCATTTCCTTCCCTGGTTCTTTCACCGACGCCGGCAAATACGGAAATTCCTGCATATTGCTTGGCGATATTATTGATCAGTTCCATGATGATGACCGTCTTTCCCACACCTGCACCACCAAATAAACCGATCTTTCCCCCCTTGGAATATGGCTCAAGCAGATCAATCACCTTGATGCCTGTATAAAATACCTCCTTTTCTGTGGACAGGTCTTCAAATGTGGGGGGCCTGTTATGAATTTCATATCCTCCTTTTTTATCCGGTTGCTCCATCCCGTCGATGGCATCACCGATCACGTTCAGCAAACGCCCCTTTATCTGATCGCCGACAGGCATCCTGATGGAAGCCCCGGTGGCCTTTACCTCCATGCCTCTCTGCAAACCATCCGTGGAATCCATCGCGATGGTACGAATGGTATTTTCCCCGATATGTTGCTGGCATTCAATCACCAGTATGGAACCATCCGGCCTTTTGATCTCAAGTGCATCATGGATTTGGGGAAGATCCTTCCCGTATTTTTCGAAACTGACATCCACGACCGGGCCAATTACCTGGACGATCTCTCCTTTTATTTGCGCCATTTGGGTTAAAATTGAAGTGTTGAATCAGCGAGCACAAAGTTAGCATTTTTGATTTAATGCGTATGAAACATGTTTATTATTCAACCGTATAACTTTAATATTTTCAAATCAGTCTAACAACCATACTATGATGAGCAAGAAGAACCTTTTACTGGCATGGATATTTCTATTCTTTGCTACCCTTTCATACCCTCAGTTTACACATGTGGGGGTGGCTGCCGCATACGGAACCGAGATCAAGGAACCCGGATTCGGGGCATATGGTATATTTTCCGTAAATGAAGAGATAAAGATCGTTCCGAACGCCATGTATTACCTGCCTCATGAAATTACCACTGACGATGGAACACAAAAGTTCAGCTGGTGGACCATCAGTGTGGATGGTGATTA
>Ga0111175_1010_pt1 | contig 38069 bp, 37 predicted proteins | sample DeeMarSWOR324_28_FD_80228 | JGI IMG/M metagenome (GOLD analysis project Ga0111175, IMG submission 80228) | Bacteroides sp. SM23_62
CCCACATCACCACCGATTCACCCACGATCTCTTCAGGGGTGCTGCCCAGCATTTGAACGGCCGCTTCATTCAAAAGGACACCTGACCTGTCAGAAATCCTGCCGGGATCAAAAAACCTGCCATTTTTCAGGGTGAATTGATACAGATCGCAGAGACCGGGCAGGATCCGGTACTCGGAAATTGTTTTACTCTGGCTCGGTGAATCGCCATATTTCCTGATTCCCTGACCACTGTATCCTAATCCGATGAAATGCCCCGATGCTGCCACCTGTTCCACGCCGGGAAGGTTCAGCAGCCTGTCACGTAAGGCGGGATAATGATTGATGAGCTGTTCGTTAAGATTATGAATCAGTACAATATTTTCCGGATTGTACCCGGGTGATAGGTGCTTCAGATACCTGGTCTGGGCATTGATCCCGAACAGGGTGGTCAGCAGAAAGATGGTTATGGAGATCTGAAATACACTGACGATCTTGAGCAGCATTTTCTTTTCCCCGGCCGGATTTACGGTTCCCTGGATCAGTGGAATCACTTCCGATCTGCTCAGCAAGAGAGCCGGGTAGAATCCCGAAATCAGGATGGTTGCCAGGTAAACAGCCAGCAGTATGAAATAAAGGCTTGGATTGGTTAAAACGGAAATGAATGATTCCCTTTGCATGATCCTTCCGAAATCGGGGATAAGGACCATGGTGATAACAATTCCTGCTAAAAAGGAGATGGTAACGATGACCAGGGTTTCCAGGTAAAACTGACCGATCAGGGTCTTGCGTTCGGCACCGTTAACTTTCCTGATACCGATCTCCCTTGAGCGCTTGGCCCCATTCAGGATACACAGGTTGATGAAATTAGATAATGCAAGCACCATCACAATGATTGCGATGGTCAGCATAATTAATATGGTTTTCATGTTCCCAGAGGGGGTCAGGTCTTTGATGGCTTCGGTATACAGGTGAAGCCTTTCCAGTGGTTCTGTGCTTGAAGAGAAGATGGAACTCTCGTAATTGGCAAACCTCTGTGTAAGCAGCCTGGAATTCTGGTCACGGATGATTTTAAGCACCGACTGGTGATCGGAACCGTCTTTCAACATAAAGTAAGTGAAGAATTCCAGACCACCCAACCGCTCCAGGTTTGGAAGCGCTTCCATGGGCATCAGTATATCGAATTGAAAATGCGTATTGGCCGGTATGTTTTCGATAACCGCGGTTACCATGTAAGACTGCTTCTCCATTTCAATACTCTCCCCGACAATGTTATCAGTGCCAAAGATCCGGCGGGCAATTTTTTCTGTAAGGACCACTTCATTGATCCCTGTCAGGGCATCCTCCAGGTTCCCGTATATCGGTTTCAGCTCAAAAAGTTCGAAAAATCCGGGATCCGAATACAATAGTCTGATGTCCTTAAACCTGTTGTTACCGTGATACACTTCCGGACGTCCTGCCTGGTAGACCTGAATGGTTTTCTCTACACCTGCGAGCTGTGGTGCAATATCGGTATAGGCTGTCCGGAGATTGATGGGGAGGACCAATGACTCTCCCTTATCCGTCCATATGGAATTCAGCCGATAGATCCGTTCGGAGTTTTTAAAATGTTTGTCAAAGCTCAGTTCATATTGGATAAATACGGTGAGTAGTATGGCTGCGGCCAGACCAAAAGAAAGTCCGGTCATGTTGGTGATAAGTGATACGGAATCACGTTTGATAATTCGGAAAATGGTTGTCAGGGACATCGGTGTATTTTATTGGTCTATTCAAAAGATTCAGGTATTGGGGCTTAAGACTATAAAATACAGGAAAATTGAGATATAAATCAAGTGAGCACCCTTTTCCGGAGTGTACTCATTAATAGGTCAATAAATTGGACTGCTCATTAATGATCTGACAAAAGTACTCAGTGAGACCGCAATTTGCAGTCAGGATTAATGATTTCTGGTGAAATTCTGTCGAATAAAAAAATAAACCCCGCAAAGCATTGATTTGCAGGGCATTGTAACCCAAATATTGCAGTTCGACAGGGAATCGGGACAGGATTGCAGTAGGCAGATTATCAGCATTTTGAAAGTTGAAACACAATTATTGCAAATAACTTCTTTTTACAGATCAATAATTGGGTGAAAGTGGACTATTGTTATTTTGGGCTGGCAAACAGTCTTTCGCTTTCTTGATTATGGTAAACCAATCTGCTTCTGTTTATCTGGATCGGTGGCTATCCTATGAAAATAACATAAGTATTTGATCCCTAAACACCTATGAGATCAAAGATTGTAACAGTATGTCTCCAGATCATATGCAAATCTCATACGATTCAGTTCTTAAATCTAAGGATTACTTTAAGCTCCTCATATACATTGAATACTATAGGGCAGACCGAATAATTATCGATAACCCCTAATAATCTGTAGGTGAATCCCTTTTTGTGCATATGAGGATATGATCTGCATTCATATGGACGGTCACGGTATATTGCACATTTTTTATTTTCCAGGAACCTGCAAGGCAGATCCTTAAGTACCCGATCTCCCTCCATGTTTATTTCACTATATTCTCTCATGAACTCTTCAGCTGACATGTTCAGGGATCTGATAATTCTTTTAATATCTTTCTTTGATATTAATGTTTGAAGCACAATACAGCAATTGGCGCAGGTTGTGCAATCAATTGCTGAGGTATATTTCTGGTACAACCCGTTGACAATTATATCAATCCTGTCGGGATCCTGCATTTTCAAATAGCTTCGGAATCTGAAGTTTTCATTCTCATTCAAATTACCAAGCTGTTGTATTTTTACTAGGTCTTTTATCATATCATGACTTAACATTAACTTGTAAGTAATTTCCGGATCATTGTCATTAGATTTCTATACAGGATAACAATTCCTGAATTTCTTCGGGTAATTCTGAATTTTCTGCAGAACCTTCAGGAAGGTTTACCAGGGTTTCTTCCATTGCATACAAATCAATTATCCCCTTTAGAAGCCTGTAGTCTCCTTTCATTAAATATTCCCTGTTTTTTTCCAGCAGTCTCAACAGATTGTCAATGCTGTTATCTGCCTCACCATAATCATCGTCGTCATAATCAGAATATTCATCGTAACTATTTTTATCCTCAGTTATTAAAGCATCCAGTCTGCAGTCAATTGATATTATCAAACGATTATTCCTATGATATATGTTGATCCCCACATCATCTCCGCCCGTGAAATCAAATTGCGCCATTTTTTGAATGGTTGCCGTATCTGTATTCCATGCCATAACCAGATTCCACCAACCGTAACTTTCCGACCACATGACATCGTAATACTTTTCCATAAGTGGTTCCCAGCCACCCGGGAGGTCCGCCCACTCGCCATGATAGATAAAACTGGCCCTTCTTTCGGTAGGATTAGCCCGGCTTGATAATCGTGAAACCGCAGCCTTTTCCTTCGATCCGAGTATCTTATCGATAGCATAGAATTCATAGGATGTAGAGCTGTGATCAGCTGCAAATCCTTTTCTTATGCTGATTACCTTCATAATGATATGAATTATGTATTGTAACGGTGACTGTTAAAGATCCATTCCGGATAATCATCTGCTTCCTTTTCAAGCCATTCTTCAATCTCTTCGGAGGATACAAATGGAACACCACCCGGGGTGCAGCCAATGACATACTGGATTTCAGATATAATATCATACCCCGGAAGGGTATATCCGAATTTGGGTGATCTGTTAACTGATCTTGTAATTGAATTCAATTCTTTGATGGCTTTTCTTTCTCCGACACCGTAACGCTCCATATACTCTCTGGCAGTTATAGTGCCTGTTTTTTTAAGATAATCCAGGATATCAACTGACCTGCCGTTCTTTCCTAATTGTCTAAGTGGTGCAGGCAGGGGTTCAGGACAACCTGGGTCTCCCCCGAGGGGATTATGTGCAAAGACCCTGCAACCTCCACACATATTTTTTCGCATACAGATGCCACACCAGCTTTCCTTAATCTGTCTGCCATTCCTAAAATACCGGTATTTCTTTAGGATCTTCGATTTGTCCCAGACATCCTGCACGTCATCCGTAAGAATATTACCCGCCTTCATTGCTGGATACACAAGTTGAGAACAGGGATACATATCTCCGGATGGAGAGATGGCCAGTATCCTGTCAGCGGCTACACATCCCTTGTATCCAATGTATTTTGCGACATTCTCAGGAACATAGCGTTGTAAAAAACCAAGGGCACAATCCGTCCTCAGGTCCAGTTCAGGGTATTTCTTCCTGATTGAAATCAGGTTACTGTGCAGATATAATAATTGTTCCCGGTCAGGCTTATCCTGTTGCCAAAGGTTTCTTGAAACCGGGGGTTTATACCTTATAAAAACGATGCGCTTAAAGCCTGATGATAAAATTTTAGATAGGATTTCTTCCAGCTTTTCGATGACCGATTTGCTGAGTATAATATTTACGCCGGGAGAAATCCCTGTATCTTTCAGAGCGAGAGTGGTATTTTCCAGTGGCCCTTTTAAATCAGCAAAAGCCTTTCCAAGCAATTCATCGATTGAGAAACCTATCTGAAGATTTTTAATAATCCCGGAATACGGGGATATATCTTTGAATTTCAGATTTTTTAATCCGGTTGTTACATGGACGAGCAGACCGGATGCCGCTGCATGGGAAACAATTTCAGGAAGCCCTTCTTTTTCAAAAGGCTCTCCACCGCCAATAGCCAATTGGAATATGCCCCATCCGGCCAGTTTGTCAACCACCTTATGTGCCTCCTCAGTGGTTAATTCATCACCAGTATGGGGGAATCGCCTGGTGTAGCATTCAGGACAGTCTTGCTGGCAACGGTAAGTAAAAGCCCAGTGGACAGTTTCCGGTGCTGAGAGCCATTGTCGCGGGGGATTTTCCTTTAAGGATTTAATGAGAGTATGCTTCTTTGCAGGCTCCGTGAAAATATCTGAATCTGTATAATTGCGCTGACAGATCAATCCATTCTGTTGTAATGATAACAGTATCGCCTCAAACTGGGCATTATTGTCCCGCAGAAGATTATTCTCAACCAGGACAGATTCCAGGTCATTATTCGTCAAAATCCCCTGCTCAAGGATTGTAAGCATTGCAAACGCTTCTCTGTCAAGTTCAACAATATTGCCATTCCAGGTATTAAAAACCAGTCCACCGAAATACTCCCTGCGCAACCTGACTTTATCAGAAAGACTGAGTATATTAACGGATTCTTGATTATCGTTAAGATGCTGTCTCAATTGGAATATCTGATTTTCAGCTTTAATGGCATCAATAGGATAAATCTTCCTAATAACCAACTTTCCTGATAAAGATAACTTAAAACTGTTATTGCAGGAATGCAAAAAACAGATAATATTTAGTTATAAAATAGAACAGGGCATTTAGATATTTGGCCCATTAAAATGAAGGAATGGTTTTAAGAAAGGTCGGATTTTATCAGGGATTCAATTCCTTTCAAGTAAAGTATAGCACTTACTGCATAAAAACATGCATAATAAAGCCTGTTAACACATGAATTCATGCTTTTATGCTCTGCTAGCAGTTTTGCATCTTTGAAAGTCTCAAATGATCTTTGAATCCGGTAGTTCAGACAATCCGACAGGTTTTCCGTCATGTATTTTTTTCCCTTCTCTCTTGATGCTTTTATAAAAAGGAGTTATATAATACTTGTTTTCCCAATCCTTTTTTGAATAAACGAATACCGAAATAGGTTCACCAATTTCCAGCTCCAGGTCAAATAAGTGGTGCCTGAAACTCTGCTCGATTCTTTTATCAACCGTAACATTTTTCAACAGGATTAAGATATCCCAATCAGATTCCTTATGTGGGGTTCCTCTTGCATGTGAACCGTACAGGATCACTTCTGCAGCAGGATCCTTCTCCAAAATCCTGTTGTGAATTAATTTAATTATATGTTGTTCTTTCTCAGTCATATTACAAAGGTAAAAAAACCTGTAATATACAGACCCGAGTCGTAACAAATACAGGTGAGAATTTCATGAAGCATCAAGAAAAAACCTCTGCAAACATTTGATTTACAGAGGTTTAACTTGGCAGTCCGTAGGGGAATCGAACCCCTGTTACCAGGATGAAAACCTGGCGTCCTAACCCCTAGACGAACGGACCGTTTTTTTATCGGCGGTGCAAATATAATTGAATTTTCGTTTTCAGCAAGAGCAGTAATTAAAAATATGTGTTAAAAATCAACCAATCAGGAGGATGCTATTAGTCTCCGTGGCCAATGATGGATCTGGCCATGGCCTCCAGGTCCTGTCCGTCAAAATTCCCTGATGTCATGATCAAAAGGTTGCTGTCTTTCCATTCCGAATTGAGCAGGTCTCTTACGAGTTTCCCGGCATCATTGTAAACCCAGAGGTCAGGCTGGTTAAATGCATCCTGTACCTGGTCCGCGGAGATCTCCGGCAGTTTTTTATGGGCTACGGTCCCGGGATTGAAATATACAATGGCCTTATCCGCTGCCAGCATGGTAGCCACGTATTGAGGCAGGAAATCTGCATTCAGGCTGCTGAAGGTATGTAATTCCAGAACGGCCGTTAGCCATCGTTCTGGATATTGTTCCTTTAGGGCACGGGTGGTGGCTTTTACCTTGGAGGGGGCATGCGCAAAATCAAGGTATACGGACGTTTGTTCATTTTCTCCGAGCAATTCCATTCGTTTCCCCGCCCCTGTAAAATTTTGTATGGCACCATAAAACCTTTCATTGTTTATGCCAAACATCTCACATACCAGTTTCGCACCGTTGATGTTTTGCATGTTATGGTGACCAAAGACGGAAAGCCGGTATTCCCTGTCATCATCGATAAGGTAGGTATTTCCCTCCCTGATCCTGTGTGGATGTTCACGGTATGGGATAAAATCTAGCAGGCGCCCGGAGGATTTAACAAGCTTAACAACTTCCGGATCCTCACTGGCGTAGATGAGTGAGCCTCCGACTTCCGTTTTTTCAATGAAGATCCTGAACTGTTCAAGGTAATTTTCATAGGTCGGGAATACATTCATATGATCCCAGGCGATGCCTGATATCAAGGCGATATGAGGTTTGTACAAATGGAACTTGGGCCGCCTGTCCAGGACTGATGCTAGGTATTCATCGCCTTCGAAAACAGCAATTTCTGACGATTCGCTTAATCCCACCATGGTTTCAAATCCGTCAACCATGGATCCTACCATATAATCAAACGCAACACCATGATGTTTCAGCACATGCATGATCATGGATGTGATGGTGGTCTTTCCATGGCTCCCCCCTATGACGACACGTGTTTTGTTCCGGGTTTGTTCATAAAGGAATTCAGGGAAGGACCGGATCTGCAATCCGAGCTCATTGGCCTTGGCCAGTTCAGGATTATCATCCCTGGCATGCATACCAAGGATCACGGTATGAATGTCGCGCGTGATTTTGGAAGGGAACCATCCCTGTTCGCGAGGGAGGAGCCCGTATTGAGCCAGCCTGCCGAGGGAAGGTTCAAAGATCTCATCATCAGATCCGCTCACCTGGTAACCCTTTTTATGCAGGGCTATGGCAAGGTTATGCATGACGGCTCCTCCAATGGCTATAAAATGGACCTTCATCAGTTTAAACTTTCAGCCTGGCAGGGCAGGTAATTATATTATTATATGAAAATCTTTTCGATCTTTGCGATTTGACCAGACCTGTAAAGTTATGGAAATTTATACGGTGGCAAACAGCCATATGAAGCTTGACGGGGGCGCCATGTTTGGCATTGTTCCAAAGGTTTTATGGACCCGGCAGTATGAGGCTGATGAAAACAATATGGTCAATATATCCATGCGGAGCCTGCTGGTGGTGGATGGAGAACGCCGGATCCTGTTTGATAACGGGATAGGGGATAAGCAGGACGAGAAGTTTTTCGGTTATTATTACCTGAATGGAACCGACACCCTGGAGGATTCGCTGGATAAGCTGGGTTATGGACTGGATGACATTACCGATATGGTGCTGACACACCTTCATTTCGATCATTGTGGAGGGAGTATAAAATACAATGAAGACAGATCGGGATTGACAACGGTTTTCCCAAAGGCCCGCTACTGGGTGAGTAAACAACAGTGGACGCTCGCCATGGATCCAAATCGCCTGGAGGCAGCTTCCTTTCTCAGGGAGAATTTCCTGCCCATCAGGGAGTGCGGGCAACTGGAGCTTTTTGAAGGAGTATATGATCTTACACCGAATATACAGTTTCGCCTGTTTAACGGGCATACTGCCGGACAGATCATTGCATTGATAAGGTATGGGGACCGGACCATCGTGAATGCCGCAGACCTGGTTCCATTGATGGGTAATATCCCCATGTCATGGATATGTGGTTATGATACACAGCCATTGGTCGCTCTGCTGGAAAAAGAGGATTTCCTGAAAGAGTCACTGGAAAATAATTATATCTACTACTTCTACCATGATCTGGAGAACCAGTGCTGCACACTGAAGCAAACTGAAAAGGGGATCAGGCCAGACAGGTCTTTCCCGCTGGATCAGGTCACTAACATATGACCGCCTGACCCGGAGCTCGATGCCTGTGTCTCATGGCCGTCAGCCTAGATCTCAAGAGTGCTTCCAGCTGCCAACAGGTGGGGCACAACCCTGGGAAAGCATAAACAGCGGGATCAGCAGGATCAGTGAGATTGGAAAGTGTTTCATATGGTTGCTGTTTACCGACGCTTACAGTATAGGGGTTCCCTTATAAACCCTTGAAAGTGTCAGGGGTACCAGTTTACCGTGATAATTCAGTTGCCCGGACCAGTTTCCCCTGATACTGGCATCGGCATATCCCTGGGAATTTACCATCAAAGTAATGTCATATGTCCCGATTGAAGACATGAATATCAACTTTATGCTGTAGGCATCCTCTTTCTTTCCGATTACCGAGTATTCATACTTTGTGATCTTGCCATCAACTGTTGCCCCTCCTACACCGTTATACCCGATGGTTTCTGCGGACCCAAACTGCACGGTACCGGTGAGAGAATCAATCAGGACAAAATTAATAATCGGACTGACGGGTACACGTGTGCCATATTTATTGCTCAGGTAATCGGCTTCAAGGACAAATTGATGCTGGTTGACCATAAAATTGGTCACCTCGGCCATCCTTTCCATTTCAGCCGTCTTCTCGGCCTTTCTCTGTTCTTTCTGCAGTTTCTTTAATTCTTTTTGTGAAAGTTGCTGCACATCCTCCTGGGAATATGCTCCCAGGACGAATACAAATGCTACCGCGAGTGTTAGTAAAGTTTTCATTTCAAATTTCAATTTAATGCTACAATAATATAACAAATTTGCGGTTTTGGAAATTGTCCATTTTTAGTTAAAAAATGTTAACCAAAATAACCGGGAATATCATTTTATGGCAAACCTTATGGCAAATCCAGCATCATATCCGAGCTGTGTACCGAAGTTATTAATGATTGTCCATTCCGGCCGCCAGTCTAATGCGAGCTGTATAAACCCAAGCGTGTAATCAACGCCCACATTGAGGTTAACGGTGGCAAAAAAATCATTTTCAGCATATGGATACATTACCAGTCCCGCGCCTCCACCGACCCCTCCATAAAAATGGAATTTCCTTTTATTGATAATCTTCCATTGCCTGATTCCGGTGAATTTCAAGACATCCCATTGCTGTGAGGCATACCAGCCGAAATTGTATTCTGACCTTCCGATCCTCCTGACATCTTTCTGGAATGAGAATTCAGCACCGGCATACTGGTAACTGTCATACCCGAATGCTCCTCTTACTCCCACAGCCTTGGAATATTCCTGTCCGTTCAGTGTCACGACTGTAAACAACAGAACAGTTAAGGCGGATATTATGCGTGTCGTGCCAAACATGGCCTGCTTGTGAAGGTTCAAAGATAAAAAATAATTATTCCATAGCTTTTTTAATTATTCTGTCGCAGAATATTAATTTTGTTAGCTGTTTCAAGCAAAAATAGAGTAGTGATGAAGATAACAAATCCGAAGGGGATCATACCGTGGTTCCTGATCATTGCCATACCCGTATCAATCCTGTCCTGCTATCCCGGAGGACCGTCAAATGCAGAGGATATGGATCTGGTGGGAACTTCCCACGACAAGGAATTTAACTTCAGTGCCGTAAGCTCATTTTCTTTGCCTGATACGATTGTTCATATGGTCGCTGATGGGGAAGAGGACGAGCTGGGCCGGGATTATGACAGCCTGATCATAGGCAGGGTGAGGGATCAGATGATTTCACATGGTTACAATGAAGAGCCGTTGGATACCCTGAATCCGGCAGATATTGTTTTGCTCATCTCTGCCATGTCATCAACCAATTCCGGGGTATTTTTCGATCCGTCTTGGTGGTGGGGATACTGGGGCTGGTGGCCCGGCTGGGGGGGATACCCTGGTGGCCCCGTATGGGGACCCGGCTGGGGAATGGGGTTCCCGGTGGGATTCCCGGTTTATTTAAATTATACTACGGGGACACTGTTTATTACCATGGTGGATCCTGAAAATACTGACATAGACGAAAAAACCATTGCGGTCACCTGGCTGGCAGCCATCAATTCGCTGTTACAGGGGGGCGGACAATACACGGAACAACGGATCACGGATAACATAGACCAGGCATTCAAGCAATCTCCTTATTTGAATAATAATCAATAAATCCTACCGGAAGATGATGAAGAACATTGGATATATTGTTGCGGGACTGAGCCTGATGGCATCTTTGAACGGTACCGCCCAGGTAGTGGATTACTACAGCACGGTTAATTATGGGATTTCTGTTCCCCTGGGTGAGACGCGGGACTTTATTTCAAATACCAGCTTCAGGGGATTCAGCTTTGAATTCGGGCGGTTTTTTACCGAGGAGATAAGCGTAGGATTCCTGTTTGCCTGGAGTGTGTTCCATGAAAGTTTCCCAAGGGACACCTATGAATTTGAGGAGCTTACCCTGACGGGGAATGTATACCGCTATATCAATGCTTTTCCCCTCATGGCTGTCGGGCGTTACCATTTCAGTCCCGATTCAAAATTCAGGCCTTACCTGGGACTTGCATCAGGGACTTATGTGATCAATAAGGTGTCTGATCTTGGGGTGCACCGTTACGAGCATAAGAACTGGCATTTTGGACTGGCACCGGAAGCCGGATTAATCATCGGCATAGGGGCAGAGGCCTATGTCAACATGGGGGCCCATTATAATCATGCTTTCAAATCAGGAGGGGATACACATTCATGGCTCAGCATTCAGGCCGGCGTAACTTTTATCTACTAGTCAGGCGAATATCAATTTTCCCATCGCAAGGAGCTGTCCTTTAAAACAATAGAGGAAGAGCAGGATGCTTATTGCCAGGTCTGCTGAAAACAGGTATTGTATGCGAGGTATTTGCTTATACAAGAGCAGGGTGACAAGGATTCTCTGGATAAACTGGATCAGGAAGAAGGAAAAGATAAGCAAACTGTCCGGGTTATATCCTCTGGCAGCGTCCGGATTTCCCCTGACAATCTCGGAAAATGCCCTTGAAAGCCCCGAGGAGGGGGAAGGTTCGCCGGTGATCTTCTCATAGAATGAGGGGAGAGGATGATTGTCCTTTTTCGCAGAAAAAAGGCCGGAATAAATGAATACCATCATTATGATCCCGGCCAGCGATAAGTTAACTATGCAATAAGGTCTATTGATTCTCCTCTGCCTCCTTAAGGGCTTCTTCATACTTTTGCTGAAGCTTCTCGAACTTCTCTCTCTGTTCATCTGTTAACCTTGGTGAAATGGCTGTAATTTTAGTTGCCAGTGCAACAGCTTTGGCTGAAACCCTGGCATACTCTGCAAGGGCATGGATATCCCCCTGATTTGCCTTTTCCACCAGTCTGACATAATCCTGGATCAGGCTTTCATAGCTATCCAGGACCTTCTCGAATTCTTCATCGGTGATCTCATCTCCCCATTCAAAATCTGCCCAGTCGTCCTCTGATTCAAGCTCTTCCAGCTTATCTTCAAGTTCTTCACCAAGTTCCTCGAGTTCCTTGCCTATATCTTCAAAGGTCTCTTCAATATCATCCCCAAGGTCTTCATTGATCTCCTCCATGATACGGATCCCTTCACGTCCCCACCACCTGCCACCTTCATGTGCGATGCGAGTAAAGAACAGGATCCACATCAGTGCGATGGTTGTTCCAAGAATAGAAACCACCAGCCCGGCAGTAGGCAGGCCTTTGGTCCCATTTGATTTGGTTGCCTGGGAAAGTCCCACTGCACTGAGTATTACCCCGGCTGCTCCGAGTACCAGTCCCAAAACGGAAGTACAGCCGAGGATGGCCAGTGGGATGGCAATGATCCCCATGACAAGTCCCGCTATACCCAGTCCCTGGCCAGCATTTGTTTTAGTTTCTTCCATAACAGCATTTTTATTAAAGACGACCTGCAAGACAAACTGCTGCTGCAAAGATATAAAAAAGAGTACTTTATATCATACCTTCAAGCAGGATCTCCAAAATTTTTTGAGCGGCAACGGAGATGGAGGTACCCGGACCGAAAATTCCTGCAACGCCTGCATTATAGAGGGACTGGTAATCCTGGACCGGGATCACCCCTCCGGCAATCACCAGGATATCTTCCCGCCCCATTTTACGGAGTTCTTCGATCACCTGTGGCACCAGGGTCTTATGTCCGCCGGCCAGGCTGGAAACACCCAGCAGATGCACATCATTCTCCACCGCCTGCCGGGCTGCTTCTGACGGGGTCTGGAAAAGGGGACCTATATCCACGTCGAATCCGATATCTGCATATCCCGTAGAAACCACCTTCGCACCCCGGTCATGTCCGTCCTGTCCCATTTTGGCAATCATGATCCGTGGTTGCCTGCCTTCCTTCAGGGCAAATCTGGCAGCCATTTCTTTCGCTTTGCTGAAGGCTGTATCTTCTGTGGATTCTGAAGAATAGATCCCGGAAATGGATCGGATCACCGCCTTATACCTGCCCCATACCTTTTCCAGCGCATAGGAGATCTCCCCAAGGGTGGCCCGTTTGGTGGCAGCTTCTACGGACAGTTGCAGGAGGTTCCCGCTGCGATTTGAGGCAGCCCGGGTAATTCTGTCAAGTACCTCCTGCACCTGTTCATTGTTCCGTTCAGCCTTCAGTTTCTTAAGCCTTTTGATCTGTGCTTCCCTCACTGCCGTGTTATCCACCTCAAGGATGTCTATGGGATCTTCTTTTTCAAGTTTGAATTTATTGACGCCGACGATGGTATCCTTCCCGGAATCGATACGGGCCTGTTTCCTGGCGGCTGCCTCTTCGATCCTCATCTTGGGCAGGCCGGTATCTATGGCTTTTGCCATGCCGCCGAGTTGTTCAACTTCCTCGATCAACTGCCAGGCACTGCGGGCAAGCTTGTCGGTAAGGTATTCCACATAATAGGATCCGCCCCAGGGATCTATGGTCCTGGTGATATCAGTTTCTTCCTGGAGATAAAGCTGGGTATTCCGGGCAATCCGGGCAGAGAAATCCGTGGGCAGCGCAATGGCCTCATCGAGGGCATTGGTATGCAGGCTCTGGGTATGTCCCAGGACAGATGCCATGGCCTCCACACATGTGCGTGTAACATTATTGAATGGATCCTGCTCGGTAAGACTCCATCCCGAGGTCTGGGAGTGGGTTCGCAGGGCCATCGATTTCGGATTCTTTGGATTGAACCGGGATACAATTTTTGACCAGAGCAACCTGGCTGCACGCATCTTTGCTATTTCCATAAAGTGATTCATCCCGATGGCCCAGAAAAATGAGATCCTGGGAGCAAAGGCATCGATATCCAGCCCTGCGTTGACCCCTGTACGCAGGTATTCCAGTCCGTCCGCAAGGGTGTAGGCAAGTTCCAGGTCCGCGGTAGCCCCTGCTTCCTGCATGTGGTATCCCGAAATACTGATGGAATTGAACCGGGGCATTTTCTCAGCAGTATATTTGAAAATGTCAGCAATGATCCTCATGGAAGCCTCAGGCGGGTAAATATAGGTATTCCTGACCATGAATTCCTTCAGGATATCATTTTGAATGGTACCACTCAACTGCTCCAGAGAAACACCCTGTTCCAGTCCGGCTACAATATAAAAAGCCATGACCGGGAGAACGGCACCATTCATGGTCATGGATACGGACATTTTATCAAGGGGGATCCCGTCAAATAAAATGTTCATATCCAGGATGGAATCAACCGCGACACCTGCTTTGCCGACATCTCCAACGACTCTTTCGTGGTCGGAATCATACCCCCGGTGTGTGGCCAGGTCAAAAGCTATGGACAGGCCTTTCTGTCCGGAGGCCAGGTTTCTTCTGTAAAAAGCATTGGATTCTTCAGCCGTTGAAAAACCGGCATACTGCCTGATGGTCCAGGGGTGCATCACATACATGGTGGGATAGGGCCCCCTCAGATAAGGAGGTATCCCTGCTGCGTAATGCAGGTGTTCCATCCCCTCCAGGTCATCCTTTGAAAACACAGACTTTACGCTGATATGCTCGGGGGTAAGCCATGCTGCACCGGAAGGGGACGCTCCACCGGTCGTTGCTTGTTTGATATTTATATGGCTAAAATCGGGTCTCATTCGTTTTCTTTTCATCAGTGGATGCCGAGCAATCCCTGGAAATGCTTCAGTTCTTCCAGCACATTTGAACCAACATGGATGAAGTGTTCAATGCCGTTTTTTTTCAGGATTTCCAGATCTTCCTTCGGGTAACCGGCAACGACAGGGATACACCTGTCTTTCAGCAGGGGCATCACCTTGCCGGCCAGACCGGCATATTCTTCATCCGAACTGCAGAGGACCACGATATCCGCCCCGGCATCGACGGCTTCACGGGCACCTTTTTCAGGGGATTCGAAGCCAATGTTATCGATCACCTGAAAACCTGCACAGGCAAAAAAGTTGCAGGCAAACATGGCCCGTGCCCGGCGCATGGCCAGATTTCCCAGGGTAAGCATGAAGACCAGCGGCTTTTTGCCCGGATGGTTCTCCGTTTTTAAACGCATGTTTTCATAATCCCTGCTTCCCCGGAAAAGATCCAGTGGTTCAATGATGCACTGGTCCTCCCTAAGTTTCTTTGCTGCAAGGGGAATATCCCCGGTCTCTGCTGCCATTTCCTCCTGGAAATCAGGATACTGGTTGGTCCCAACCAGGATATCCCTGCGGGTGGCCAGGTTTTTCAACCGGGATTCCGCTGATTGCCTGACAGCATCCTGGATGAATCCATCGATAAGTGATTTATGAAATCCCCCTTTTTCTTCCACCTCGAGAAACAGCTCCCAGGCGCCCTCAATCAGGGCAGCCGTAATATTCTCAATATAATAGGACCCCGCAGCCGGGTCAATCACCTTGTCAAGGTATGATTCCTCTTTCAGCACCACCTGGGTGTTCCTGGCTATACGGTTTGAGAATGGGTCCGATTGTCTGAAAGGAGCATCAAAAGGCCTGACAGTCAGTGAATCTGTGCCACCTATTATCGCGGACATGGATGCTGTTGTCCCCCGGAGTATGTTCACATAAGGATCATACAACGTCTGATTCCACCCTGATGTGCTGGTGTGGATGAACATGGGATGCTTCAGGGCGGTTTCTGCAGACCAGGCTTCAACAATCTTTGACCATAGCAGCCGTGCTGCCCGCAGTTTGGCAATCTCCATGAAATAACTCGATCCGATGGAAAACTGGAACTGCATATGTGGCAGGATCTCTTCAGGTTTTGCCCCTATTTCCGTTAACTGTGCCAGGTATTCATGTCCCTGGGCCAGTGTGAAAGCCAGTGCCTGTGTTACGGAAGAACCTGCATCGTGGAACATGTTTCCCCCAACATGGATAACCCTGAAGCGGGACAGGTTTGCCGCTGCAAATTCCAGGCATTCACGCAGCTCGGAAAAGTCAGTAAACATATCCCTGGAGAAATTTCCCGTGGATGCCAGTGTCCCCAGAGGATCGAATGTGATGCTCCCCCTGACATTTTTCGCATCTTCGCCCGTATCGTTGATATGACTGACCAGAAAATGAAGTACATCGGTGAATTGTTCCCGAAGGATAAAATTAACCGGTACACTTTCCAGGGGGAGATCATGAAGCAAAGTCTTTAGATCTGATTCCGATATACGGTCACTGGAAGTCAAATCAAATCCAATGGAATTGACCCCTTTCTGAATGATATCCAGCGCATCCTGGTTGGCCGCCCGCATATCTCTGACCATCAAATCCTGCCTGGCCAGCCAGGCATTGTCATCCGTTTTGGAGCTGCGGATGAATGGGAATTGTCCAGGTACGGCATCCAAAAAATCCAGGCCGTCAAGGTCCTCTGAACTGTAATAGGGTTTTATATGATAACCGTCCGGTGTGTGCCAGATCAGCCTTTTATCATAATCACCTTCATTCAGGACAGCCCTTATTTGTTCCTCCCATGCCCCGGTTGCGACAGGGGGAAATTCTTCAAAGAGAGATTCTCTTGCAGGCGTTGCTTTCTCCATAATGATCAGAAACGGTATGCAATACCAACATTCAGGTTGACCGTACCGACACTCATATCGTAGGTTGACTTTCCGGTGGCTCCCCCCACTGCACCATCCTCGCTGACAGAAAAGGTGGGTTTATTGTGGAAATAATCTCCGGATAGACGGATGGCGTAATTGGAATTGATATGGAACCTGATCCCGGTCCCCAGCATATAGGCAAAACTCGCCGTACTGCCACTGCGTTTGGTAAAGTAGGTTTCTTCGGTGGTATGGACCGTTAATTCCCAGGGCGGTGACAGCAGTATGCTCAGGCCTGCCACTGCCCTGAAGTCCAGGTTCATGAAAGCGATAGGGATGGTAAAGAAAGGTCCGGCCATAAGGTTGGAATACATCCAGGAACCATGGTTAAAGATCACTTCCTCAATTTCCGGTGGGATGGGCCCTGTGATGGCGTCGATCAGGTCCTGTTGAAGTTGATCCCTGTCAGGAGGGTTTGAACTGAAGGTAAAAGTGCCGGCGATGCCAAGATAATAATCGAATACATAGGCACCGGAAAACTCGATGACAAATCCGGGCAAGGCATAACCGCCATCCTCCGCCAGGCTTTTCTTGGCAAACTCCTCGCTGGGCAGGGATGCCCCGAAACTGAGTCCCAGGTAACTCCGCTGGCCGTAAAGGCCAATGGTCAATATTCCACCCAGGAACATAATGAATGCGATTTTTCTCATGATTCTCATCTAAGCTTTAGAACTCCGGGCGCTAATATAGGGATTATTAACCTACCTAGTCAAGGGTGCCGGCCATCTTTGACGGATCCACCCACCGGTCAAATTCTTCTTCGGTAACATAGCCCAGTTCTGTGGCAGCTTTTTTCAGGGTGGTATTTTCAGCATATGCTTTTTTGGCAATTTCTGCTGCCTTATCATAACCTATATGGGTGTTCAGTGCAGTGACCAGCATCAGGGAATTGGATACATTTTCGGAGATCACTTCCCGGTTTGCCTCGATGCCCACGGCACATTTATCACTGAAAGATATACATGCATCTGCCAGCAGTCCGGCTGACTCCAGGAGGGCGGCGATCATTACAGGTTTGAATACGTTTAACTCAAAGTGGCCATTCATGCCCCCGGCCGTAATGGTCGCATCGTTGCCGATCACCTGGGCACAAACCATCGTCAGTGCCTCTACCTGTGTGGGATTTACTTTTCCGGGCATGATGGATGAACCGGGTTCATTGGCAGGGATGATGATCTCTCCGATGCCGCTGCGTGGACCGGAAGCCAGTACACGGATATCATTAGCGATTTTCATCAGGCTGACCGCCAACCGTTTTAAGGCACCTGATGCCTCAACAATGGCATCATGGGCAGCGAGTGATTCAAATTTGTTGGGTGCGGTAATGAAAGGATATCCGGTCAGACCGGCAATTTTTTTGGCCACCAGGTCAGCATATCCATTGGGGGCATTGATCCCTGTACCTACAGCGGTTCCCCCAAGGGCAATTTCTGCCAGGTGGGGCAGTGTGTTTTTAACGGCCTGCAAGCCATGATCGAGTTGAGAGACATAACCTGAAAACTCCTGGCCAAGGGTCAGGGGGGTGGCATCCATCCAGTGTGTCCTGCCTATTTTGACTATCTTTTTAAATGCCTCTGATTTGCTGGCAAGTGTATCACGAAGTTTACTGACCCCCGGGATGGTATGCTCCATGAACGCAGTGTAAGCCGCAATGTGCATGGCTGTCGGGAAAGTATCGTTGGAGGACTGGGATTTGTTTACATCATCATTGGGATGGATCAGCCGCTGGCCCTCCCCAAGCTGATTACCCTGCAGGACGTGTGAGCGGTTGGCAATGACCTCGTTCAGGTTCATGTTTGACTGGGTTCCTGATCCCGTCTGGAAAATCACCAGGGGAAACTGATCGTCAAGTTTCCCGCCAATGATCTCATCGCAGACCTGTGCGATCAGTTTTGCCTTTTCTTCCGGAAGCACACCAAGGTCCAGGTTGGTAAGGGCTGCCGCTTTCTTCAGATAGGCAAATGCCACGATGATCTCCTTGGGCATTTTCCTGTTGCCGATCTTGAAATTGTTCAGGGATCTCTGCGTTTGAGCTCCCCAGTACTTATCAGCCGGGACCTCAACGGGTCCCATGGAATCTTTTTCTATCCTGATATCCATAGTGTTGGTCTTTTGGTTTTGTTTGGTATTAAATGTTAATTAATCGTGGATTTTCATGAAAAAATGGGTGATGTATACCGTCCCGTCGTCTCCTTCTGCTATACCGGGTCCGGATTGGATATGGTCATCCATTAAGACGGCCCTGGATAAGCTGTTCTGAATCCAGTATTCCACTACTATCCTGGCTGCCGCTGTATCTTTACTGTTTATTGTCGCGAGGAGCACATCTACTGGATTAACCGGTTCCCAGTGTTCAATGATTTTATCCATTCGCGCATCCAATCCTTCCGTGGGATTTCCTGAATTTTTCCAGGCAGCACTCTGCTGCCGTGCCTCTACAAAAAGGTCATGGAAGAAAACCAGGTCGCTGAGTCCCTGGGATTGCCGGTACTTGTTTACATTCCTGTGGAGCTCAGTTTCAAAAGCATCCACCTGGTAAAATGGCTCATCTTTCTTACAGGATAATACTATAATGCCGACCATGCATATCGCCAGGAAGGTGTGCAGCAATTGCAATCTTGTATGTTTCATGATGCATTTAAATTTACAATAAATTATCTATATTTTCCGGTGGTTGTCCCAGCACTGCTTTATGTTCTGTAACAATGATGGGGCGCTTTATCAGCCTTGGATTTTCGGCCAGGATGCTGATCCAGTCATCACCGGGAATATCCTTTCCTTTTAACTGTTTTTTATAATAGTCTTCCTGGGTCCTGACAAGGTTGCTTGGGGTGGTGTTCATTTTGGTTAGGATTTCCCTGATTTCCTCCTCGGTTATCCCGTTCTTGATATAGTCTATGGTCTCAAAGTCTACAGTTGTATCCCGCAGGTATTCGAGTCCGGCCCGGCTTTTCCGGCACCGTGGATGGTGGTAGATCCTGATCATGGTTAATCTCCTCCAAATTGCATAAGGTATTCTTTAATGAAATCATTGAGGTTCCCGTCAAGTACATCATTGACATTCCCGGTCTCATGGTTGGTCCGGATGTCTTTGACCATCTTGTATGGATGCAGGACATAATTCCTGATCTGCGAACCCCATTCTATCTTCTTTTTCTGTCCCTCGATTTCGGCCTGTTTTTCCTTGCGTTCCCTCAGCTCAAGTTCATACAGGTGGGATTTCAAAATGCGCATGGCATTCTCCTTGTTCTTCAGCTGGGACCTTGTCTCCTGGTTTTCAATGACCAGTCCTGTTGGCAGGTGCCTTAACCTGACCGCCGTTTCCACCTTGTTGACGTTTTGTCCGCCTGCACCGCTGGAACGGTAAGTCTCCCAGGTAATGTCAGCGGGATTGACGGTGATCTCTATGGAATCATCGACCACAGGTGAAACGAAGACCGATGCAAATGAGGTATGCCTGCGGTTGTTTGAGTCATAGGGGGACAGGCGGACCAGCCGGTGAACCCCGTTTTCGCTCTTCAGGTAACCGTAAGCAAAATCTCCTGAAAATTCCAGGGTAACGGATTTGATGCCTGCCTCTTCACCCGGCAGGTAATCCACTTCCCTTACCTGGTAATTATTCCTTTCCCCGTAACGGATATACATCCGCATTAACATTTCTGCCCAGTCCTGGCTCTCGGTACCACCTGCACCGGGATTGATCTTCAACAGGGCACCCAGCGCATCCTCATCGTTCCGGAGCATATTTCGCAATTCGAGGTTTTCAATCAGCGACAGTGTGGTCTCATATTGCTGGCTGACTTCCGCTTCTTCCGCTTCTCCCTCGTTGAAGAAATCATAGAGTACGGACAGGTCCTCTACGCCTGACCTTACTTCATCGTAAGCACTTGTCCATGATTTCAACCTGGAAATTTCTTTCAGTTTATTTTCAGCTTCCTGCGGGTCATTCCAGAAATTGGCTGACTGGGTTATCTTTTCTGCTTCTTTGATCTGTTCCAGCTTCCGGTCAACGTCAAAGATGCCTCCTCAGCGCCTGCTCGCGCTTCACCAGCTCCTTCATCTGTTCTGTGGTGATCATATTGAATGGGTTAATGTATGCTTGGTATGCAAAAATAATAAAGATCGAAATATAATCATGCTTTATTCATCTCATCCAGTACCTGAAAGATCAACCCGGATTCAAAACCGCGTTGCTGGCCGAAGCGGGCCAGTTTATTCCTAACTGTAAAAGGGTTGTCATCCTTTATCTGACGGCGTTTCTTTGTTAATTCTTGCCTGAGGATCTCCAGGTAATTGTGATCATCAATGCCATGGATGGCATCGCTGATGATCTCTTCCGGGATCTGTTTGGCCGCAAGCATATACCGGATTTTGATCCTGCCCCAGCGGTTAAAGCGTAATTTATCGCGTACGAACATCCCGGCATACCTTGATTCATCAATGAATCCTTCTTCCTTCAGGGTGTTCAGGACTTTTTCAATCTGTGCTCCCGGAAGCCTGAATTTCCCCAGTTTTTCCCTGATCTCACTGCAGCATTTTTCCTGGCGGCTGCAGAGATCCATGGTATATGACAGTGCTTCCTGGTAGTTCATGAACGAATGGCTTTTATCATTCTGTCTTTACCGTTGATATCCTGGCGCAGTTCCAGTCCGGAAAATCCCTCTGCCTGCAGCAGATCAATGATTTCCGGTCCGTATTTTTCGTGGATCTCCAGGTATAACTGTCCACCTTCCTTTGATTGCTGGCGGGCGAAGCCGGCAATGGATAGATAAAAGAGCAAGGGGTTATCATCCGGAACAAACAGGGCAGCCGGTGGTTCATGGGCCGCTACATGGGTGGCCATGGTTGTTTTCTCTTCTGCCGGTACATAAGGTGGATTGCTGACGATGATATCGGCCCGGGGCAGGCCTGCGGGAGGATTTTCTTCGAGGATATCATGCCGGAAAAACTGCAGGTCAAGCGCCAGCTTGCGGGCATTCATTGAGGCTACCTCAAGTACTGCTGCATCCACATCCGTTGCCATAATGTATGATCCGGGTATATGCTTTTTAAGGGCCAGGGCAATGCAGCCTGAGCCGGTGCCGATATCCATGATCACGGACCGGGGATGCGGGATTTCGTCAATGATCCATCGGACAAGTTCCTCGGTTTCGGGCCTGGGGATAAGGACATCCGGTGTGACATCCAGTACCAGGCCGTAAAATTCAGCCTGGCCGGTGATATATTGGACCGGGTAACCGGCCTTAAGGTTCATGATGGCCCTGTCAAACCATTGCTGATCCTTTTGGGCCAGGATCTCATTCCGCTTCAGACCGACCTCATATTTTTGAAGGTGCAGCCTCGCCTGGAAAAGAATATCGGTCATGGCATCGATTTCCCTGTCAGGATACTGTTCCCTGAGTTCTTTTTTAATATTTTCGCGTATGGTCTGTATGGTGAGGGATTCATAGGCCATGATGTGGTAAAGTTAAAAATTCCGGTGATCATGAGGACTGCAAAGGCAGATATGTTGTATATGGACCGGTGCCTGGAGCTGGCTCGCAAGGGACTTGGCAGTACGGCCCCGAATCCGATGGTAGGTTGTGTCCTTGTGGCCGAGGGAAGGATCATCGGCCAGGGTTACCACCGTGAATTTGGCAAGGCACATGCAGAGGTCAATGCCATACAATCGGTAAAGTCAGCGGGAATGCTGGCTTCTTCCACCCTGTATGTGAATCTTGAGCCCTGCTCTCATCACGGAAAAACGCCTCCCTGTACAGGATTGATCCTGGACAGGGGTATACCAAGGGTCGTTATTGGAACCAGGGATCCGAACAAGGCGGTTTCCGGCAAGGGGATCTCCCGGCTGCGTGATAACGGGGTGGAAGTCAGTGTTGGCATCAGGGAAAAGGAATGCCTTGAGTTGAACCGCAGGTTTTTTACCTATCATGTAAATAAGCGGCCCTATATTATCCTGAAATGGGCACAGACAAAAGACGGATTTATTGATCGCGAACGGGGGCAAGGAACCGACGAAAAGATCAACTGGATCACCGGGACACTGGAACGGCAGCTTGTCCACAAATGGAGGAGTGAAGAACAGGCCATACTGGTAGGTACACGAACTGCACTGACAGATGATCCGGAGCTTACAGTGAGGGACTGGTCCGGCAGGCAGCCGCTTAGACTGGTGATTGACCGCCAGGGGAAACTGCCGGGAAGCCTGAAACTCCTGGATGGTAAAACACCGACAGCAATCTTCTCTCATAAAACGCTCAAACCGGCTGAGAATATCCGGCAGGTGAAGATTCCGGATCACAAGGATATGGTAGATGGTATTCTGGATTTTCTTTATGAAAGTGAAATTCATTCCCTGATCGTTGAAGGGGGCAGGGAGACACTGGAAGGTTTCATCAGACGAAACCTGTGGGATGAGGCAAGGGTGTTTACAGGGGACCAGTTATTCAGAAGCGGTATCAGGGCACCCCGGCTGGAAGCAGATGCATCAGCTGAACATCAGGTTGCCGGCAGCATGCTCAGCATTTTCAGGAATAAAACTTTATCCATTCATGCTGAGTAGTTTGGCATGATTTTTTCAATATATTTGCATAGATCTTCCTGCTAATCTGAAAGATATTAAATTTAACAGTAAATGAAGAACCTTGTCATCTGCATATTCGCAGCGTTTTTTTTAACCGGCCTGACCACCCAGGCCCAGAATCCCAAGAGATTTTTCAAGACAGGGGAAGATTTTATGCTGGCAGGAAATTACCGGGATGCCGTTGAACAATTAACAAGAGCCATTGAATTGCAACCGGATTATGACAGGGCTTACCTGGCCAGGGCGGATGCTTACGAAAAGTTGGGTATGCTCAGGGAGGCGGCAGAAGATTATGACAGGGCAGCTACTTTCCTGGATAAAAAACCGGAAGTGTTTTACGAAGCGGGAAGGCTGTATTACGAGCTGGCGGATTACGATAAGGCGATAGACAGGCTGGACAAATCCATTTCACTGAAGCGGAATTATGTCGAGCCCTACCAGGTAAAGACAAATGTACTGATGGCACAGGAGAGGTATGAAGAAGCCCTGGAAGTGAGTGACAACGCCCTGACACTGAAAGAAACCACTTATCATTTCTACCTCCATGGAACGGTAAATGAAAAATTAGGCAGGCTTGAGTACGCTGAAGCTGACTTTATCAATGCCGTTTCAGAGGATCACCGTCATGTACCTTCCCTGCTGGCACTGGCCGATGTCAGGCTCAGGCTGGGGAAGACGGATTTTGCCCTCCAGCATGTCAACAGGGCCATCCAGCTTGATAATGACAACCAGCAGGCCTATGTGATAAGAAGCAAGGTGTATGTCAAAAAGCTGGATTATCCCAATGCCATTGATGATGTTTCAAGAGCCATTTTGCTGAATCCTGAGGATACCGACATGTATTTTCTGAGGGGCGTTTTTTACCAGGATTTCACACAACATGCCAATGCCCTGGGTGATTTTACCAAGGTATTAATGCTGCAACCTGACAATGCCGATGCATTGTATAAACGAGCCTGGTCATACGAACAGGTTGGCAACTACCAGGATGCCATCAAGGATTATGAAAAACTGGTCAGCCTGTCGCAATTTGATGGTAAGGCCCAGAAACTCCTGAAGGAGGCCAATGTAAGATTGTTTGAACTCTACCGGGAGGGAAACAAACCCGACCTGGTAATCCTGGATCCAAAGCCACGCGACAAGCAATTATTACAATACCCGAAAGATTCAAAGATCGTCAGCCTGAAGGGACGGATCATTGATGAGAGTGATATCAAATCACTTAAGATAGACGGTATAGCCTATCCTGTTGTACAGACAGAGGAGGGCTGGGAATTCCTGGCAGCCCTGGATATTGAAGACAGGGGGGAAATTTATATTCAGATCGCCGATGTTTACGATAATGAATCAATCATTCGTTATACCATTAACCTTACCGAAGTGAATGCCCCCTATATAACCATCATTGCCCCATATGCTTCAGACAACGGTGAAATATTCCTCGATTCAAATGATCCTGATATTTACGTTGAAGGTAGGATCCGGGACGAAAGCCTGATCCAGACCATCATGATCAATGGTGTACTGGCCTCGTATTACCCCGACGAACTGAATCCGAGTTTTACCGCCAACCTGAACATACTGAACCAGAACAGGATCATTGTTACCGCTGAGGATATCTATGGCAACCGGATCGAGCAGGAATTCCGGCTGAACCGGGATGCGGCACTCATGTCTGAGAACAATCCCATGGGTAAAACCTGGGCCGTGTTTATCGAAAACTCCAGATATGAAACGTTTGCCAGCCTGGAGGGACCCTCCAGGGATGTGACACTGATGCGTGCGGCACTGGCCAAATACCAGATACACAATGTGATCCATAAGAAGAACATGACCAAGAGCGATATGGAAAGGTTCTTCTCCATTGAATTGCGCGACCTTGTCCGAAGCAACAGGGTGAATTCCATCCTGATCTGGTATGCCGGCCATGGGAAATTCATCAATGAAACGGGATACTGGATCCCCACCAATGCACTACGTAATGACGAGTTTACCTATTTCAACATCAATGCCCTGAAGGCATCATTGCAATCCTATTCCAATTACGTGACCCATACCCTGGTGATCACAGATGCCTGTGAATCCGGACCGACTTTCTACCAGGCCATGCGGTCAACTCCCCAGGAGAGGAGCTGTGATGACTGGCAGGCCACAAAATTCAAATCATCACAGGTCTTTTCATCTGCCGGATATGAATCAGCCGCGGATAATTCACAATTTACCCGGACCTTCGCCAATTCCCTGGCCAATAATCCGGATGCCTGTCTCCCTATCGAAAACATTGTGAACAAGGTGACAAGTGCCGTTGAGAACGACAACCAGCAAAAACCCAAGTTTGGTAAAATAGATGGTCTGGAGGATGAGGACGGTACTTTCTTCTTCATATCCAGGAATTACTAGCAATCCTGTCCGGGGTGAATCAAAGCGATAGAATGATCTACCTAGGCAGGGGCATATTTGATGGCAGATCCGTCCCAGGCGGGTGAATGCTCGATGGCTTTAACCACATCCCCGGGATCTTCAATGACCTGCCAGATATCCTGGTGGATCTCCCTCATGAACTGTTCCTCCACCATTTTTCGAAGCATCTCCAGGAAGGGATCGAAGAAATGATTGGCATTGATGATGATGATGGGCACCAGGACCTGCCCGAGCTGTTTATGTGTCATCATTTCGAGCAATTCTTCCAGTGTGCCTACACCGCCAGGCAGGGCTATGAATGCGTCAATGTTTTCGGTGAGTTTTTTCTTCCGTTCATGCATATCCTCTACGATGAGCATATCTTTCAAAAGCGGATGATTCCAGCCCTGATCTACCATGAATTGGGGGATGATACCGCGGATCGATCCACCCGCATTTATCATGGTATCGGCCAGCATTCCCATAAGACCAATTCCCCCGCCGCCATAATTGGCAGCAATGCCATCAGCGACAAGCGCAAGCCCGAGTTTGCGGGCGGCCTCAAAATAGATTTTATCTACCTTGTTGCTGGATGCACAGAAGACGGATACCCGGTGGTGAATCATTGATTTTCAGAATAAGGCTTCAAGCTTGTTTACCAGGTTGCTCTTGGGAACTGCCCCAACCTGCTTGTCAGCTACTTCACCATTCTTAAAGAAGAGGACTGTGGGGATATTGCGGATGCCATACTTCCTCGTGACATTGGGATTGCTGTCAACATCAAGCTTACCAACAACGGCTTTTTCGGCATAATCATTTCCAATTTCTTCGACGATAGGCCCGACCATATGGCAGGGTCCACACCATTCAGCCCAAAAGTCTACGATAACCGGTTTGTCTGAATGAAGAACAACCTCATCGAAATTCTGATCTGTCAATTCTAGTGCCATTTTCTAAGTGTTATATGAGTGATAATGATAATGTGCTTAAAATTGATGCCAAAAATAATGCATATTCACCAAACGATTTGTTAATTAAGTTTAAAATCTATTTCTGGCTGTTCCTGAAGGTACTGAATTAGTTCATCGTCAATATGGATCCTTTTTGTCCTTGAGAACATTTCGATATAAATGTTCTCCTCCCTGTCATGAACCATGAATTTTAAGCGGGCCGATCCCTTTTTCAGGTCTGCATATTTGTCAATCTCATTGATCATTTGTTCGTCAAGGCTGCTGAGCGGGAGGGTAACCAGCAGGCTGCTGATCATTTCTTCCCTCACATCGGCCAGCATTTTGATCTCTTTTACTTTTAATTCATAATCAACAGTCCCATTATTGAATGGCCTGGGTTGTATCTGTCCCCTGATCAGCAAAGCGTAACCAGGGGTAAAATAATTCTGAAAGGCAATATAATCTTTATTGAACAACATCAGCTTGAAGGAATCCGTGTAATCCTCCAGTATGATGGTCCCGAAAGGTTTATTGTTCTTTGTGTAGGCTTGCTTGTGAGATCTTACCAGTCCCGCAACCATTACCTCCTGTCCGTTCAGGTTACTAAGATTATCCAGGTTGGCCAGGCTATGCGTACAAAAATGTTCGATCTCAAGTTTATAGCTGTCCAGCGGATGGGCTGAAAGATATATTCCGATCAACTCTTTTTCCCTGTCCAGCTTTACCAGTTTTGGCCATGCTTCCTCCTTGGTTATGACCGGTTTGTTAATTTCCAGTTTACTCGTCTCACCGAACAGGGATTGCTGGGAAGTCATTTTCTCACCATGGATCTTATGGCCGTACCGGATCAGTTGTTCAATAAAAGTGATCCCCCTGTCATCAATCCCGAAGTATTGTCCCCGTTTGATATCCCCAAGACTGTCAAGGGCCCCGGAACCTGCCAGCGCTTCCAGGCTTTTTTTGTTTACTGCCTGCAGGTCTATCCGCTCCACCAAATCATAAATATCCGCGTAGACCCCGTTGCTTTCCCTCTCCTGTATGATCCTGGAAGCAGCTGCTTCACCGAGCCCCTTGATGGCACCCAGACCGAAACGGATATTGCCTTCCGCATTAACCGCAAATTTGATCCGGCTTTCATTAACATCCGGTCCGAGAACTGACAGACCCATGCGGCGGCATTCATTCATGAACTGGGTGATCTTTTTGATATCACTGATATTCCGGCTTAATACCGCGGCCATAAATTCTGCAGGGTAGTGGGCCTTTAACCACCCCGTCTGATAGGAAACCTGGGCGTAACATGTGCTGTGGGATTTATTAAATGCATACTGGGCAAATGCCTCCCAGTCAGTCCAGACCTTTTCTGCTTGCTTTTGCTGGATGCCGTTGGTGGCACAGCCTTCGATGAACTTTTCCTTGAGTTCGTCCATCATCTTTCGTCGTTTCTTTCCCATGGCCTTCCTGAGGCTGTCCGCCTGACCACCGGTAAATCCTGCCATTTCCTGGGAAAGCAGCATCACCTGTTCCTGGTACACAGTAATCCCGTAAGTGTCTTTCAGGTATTTTTCCATCTGGGGCAGGTCATACCGGATCTTTTCCCTGCCGTGCTTACGGTTGATGAACCGGGGGATGTATTCCATGGGACCCGGACGGTAAAGTGCATTCATGGCGATAAGGTCCTCGAAGCGATTGGGTTTTAATTCCCGGAGATATCTTTTCATCCCGTCAGATTCGAACTGGAACAGACCGGTCGTCTCACCCCGGCTGTAAAGTTCAAAGGTTTTCTCGTCGTCGAGAGGAATATTATCAATATCAATATTGATGCCTTTTGATTCACTGACCATTTCCACGGCATCCTTGATGATGGACAGTGTTTTGAGTCCCAGGAAATCCATTTTAAGCATCCCGACGGATTCAACATGATTACCATCAAACTGGGTCACCCAAAGATCCGTGTCTTTGGATTTGCAAACAGGGATATGCTCCATCAAATCATCCTTGCCGATAATGATCCCGCAGGCATGAAGTCCCGTATGCCGTACGGATCCTTCCAGGGTTTCGGCATATCGCAGGGTCCGCTGGGCAAGTTCCGTACCTTTTGATTTTACGTCATTCAGTTCCCTGACCTCGGCATAGGCTTTTTTCAGTGTGGTTCCGGGACGCTCGGGTACCAGCTTGGCAAGCTTATCGGCTTCCGGCAGGGGCAATTTCTCGATCCTGGCCACATCACGTATGGCCATCTTCGCGGCCATGGTACCGAAAGTGATGATGTGGGCTACCTTGTCTTTACCATATTTTTCAACTACATATTGCAAAACCTCGTCCCGCCCGTCTTCATCGAAATCGATATCAATATCGGGCATGGATATCCTGTCAGGATTCAGGAAACGTTCAAACAGCAGGTCATATTTGATAGGATCGATATCAGTGATACGGTTGCAATAGGCAACCACGGATCCTGCAGCACTGCCCCGGCCTGGGCCGACACTCACATTCATCTTTCGTGCCGCTTCAAGGAAATCCTGTACGATCAGAAAATACCCCGGGAAGCCCATCTTTTTAATGACCCCTAATTCATAGTCAATACGTTCCTGCAACTCATTGGTGATCTCACCGTATCTTTTCCTGGCACCTTCCATGGTGAGGTAATAGAGGTAATCATCCGCGTCTTTATATTCTTCAGGGATCGGGAAATCAGGCATGATCGGGTCATGGTTCAGGTCGTAGGATTCAATCTTGTCTACTATTTCCTGTGTGTTCTCCAGCGCCTGGGGTATGTCAGTGAAAAGTTCTGCCATTTCTTCACGGGTCTTGAACCATTCCTGCTTGGTATATCTCAGCCGTGTGGGATCGTCAAGATCTTTCCCGGTATTCAGGCAGATCAGCCTGTCATGTGCTTCGGCATCCTCCTGGTTCACGAAATGCACATCATTGGTCGCTATTAGCTTTATTCCTATATCGAGGGCGATCTCCATCAACCTGCTGTTGACTTTCTTCTGTTTTGCCAATGTGTCATCATCAAAAAACGGATCGCCGGTAGGATGACGCTGCAACTCCAGGTAGAAGTCATTTCCGAATGTCTCCAGGTAATATGCCAGGGATGCTTCCAGTCCCGATGCACTTTCATTCAGGATCTGCGAAGGTATATCCCCGCCGAGACAGGCAGTTGAAGCAATCAGTCCCTCGCTGTATTCCTTCAGGATCTCTTTGTCAATCCTGGGTTTATAATAATGTCCTTCGATCCACCCTGTTGATACAAGTTTTACCAGATTCCGATATCCTGTACGGTTCTTGGCCAGCAGGATCAGGTGATAACCACCCCTGTCTTCCTTGGTGGTGTTATTGAAGCGGTTTCTGCGTGCCAGGTAAACTTCACAGCCTATGATGGGTTTTAGGCCGTGACTTTTGGCTTCATTGCTGAATTCCTTGGCGCCAAATAGGTTCCCGTGATCCGTGATGGCGATGGCATTCATTTCATCTTCTTTGGCCTTCTTTATGAGGGCCGGAATACTGGATGCGCCGTCCAGGATAGAATACTGTGTATGTACATGAAGATGCGTGAAGCCCATCATCTAAATTTTTGAATATGTGTGGGTTGAAAAAAGCAGGCAATAGATATGCCTGCCTGTCAAAGTTACGAAATTGAGATTTCAGACACCAAGGTGTTAATAATTATTTCAAAAGTTTCATCAAGTGGCTCGAATCATCGTGCCAGTATGGTCTAGGACAGGGTACTAAAAATTCATTAAAAACTCTTTCCCGAATAGATTTATTATTTATCTTTGCACCTCCAAAATAGTAGGAGTATTTTAATCATTCGAGATTATGCCAGTTAAATTAAGATTAGCAAGACATGGTAGGAAGAAGTTTGCATTCTATCACATTGTAGCTGCAGACGGAAGGGCGCCACGGGATGGCAAGTTCATTGAAAAACTGGGGATCTATAATCCCAATACAAATCCAGCCACCATTGAGCTGGATTTTGAAAAGTCTTTGAACTGGCTTGAAAAAGGTGCACAACCTACGGAAACGGTAAGAGCCATTCTCTCTTACAAAGGAGTACTCATGAAAAGGCATCTCATGACAGGTGTCAGGAAAGGAGCTTTCTCAGAGGAGGAAGCAGAAAAGAGATTTGCATCCTGGTTGAAGGAAAAGGAAGGAAAGATCCAGGCTAAAAAGGATGGATTGGACAAGGCGAAAGAGGAAGATATTAAGCAAAGACTTGAAGCTGAATCAAGGATCAGCGAGGCCAGGGCTGCAGAAATATTGAAGAAAAAATCCGCGCTCGCAGAGGCAGTGGAAAATGAAGCATCAGCTGAAGGAGAAGAGGCCGTAGCGGAAAAGGCTGAAGCTGTTGGGACAACTGTTGAAGAACAGGCAGAAGCCTCAGCGGAAGAGAACAGGGAAATAGAGAAGCCTGCTGAAGAGCCTGTGGCCGGAGAAACGTCCGGAGAAGCAGAAGCAGCAGCGGAAGAGAGCAAGGAAGCAGAGAAGCCTGCTGAAGAGCCTGTGGCCGGAGAAACTGTGGAAGAGGAACCAGTTGCGGAAGCAGCTGCCGTTGAGGAGGAAAAGAAATCGGAACAGAAGGACGCCAGGGCAGAAAAAGAAGAGCCGAAGAGAAAGGAAGCAGGAAAGGAATCAGATGGGAAGAAACCGGACCAGGCCAAGGCTGCAGGTAAAAAGGCAGCGAAACAAACAGCGGAAGCACCCAAGGATTCAGGGGAGACCGGGGAAGAGAAATCAGCATCGTAAAACTTCAATAATGACCAGGGAAGATTGTTTACTCCTTGGTACTATCTCAAAAACCCATGGTATCCGTGGTGAGTTGATCATCCGGATTGCGAACCCCGCCATTGAACCAGATGAAAACTGGGAATCATTATTCCTTCAGATTGATGGAATTTTGGTTCCTTTTTTTATATCATCCCTGCATGCCCCAAAAGCAGACGAATGGTTGGTCTGCTTTGACGATTATGATAACAAGGACAGTGCACAAAACCTTGTCGGATCACCTGTCTGGATCCTTAGAGAATTAATAGTCGCGGGTGAAAAAGAAATCTATTGGGATGAACTTACCGGGTATGCATTAATCAATGCAACGACCGGGAGGCAGGGTTTGATAGCTGACTTTATGGATATCCCGGGCAATCCGGTATTTGAAGTAACAATTGCTGAAGATAAAGTAATGGTGCCTGCACAGGATGACCTGATTGAAGAGATCGATCAGGTGAACCAAAGGCTGATCATGCGCCTGCCAGAGGGGATTATGTAAAAGCATGCATGGTTTTGCAGCACCCGGATAATTTAATCGTCTTTGTAACAATAACCCTCACTAAAACTTATAGCCTTATGAAAAGCAACATGCTTAGATCCTTGTTCGCCATAACCCTGGTCTCTGCCACCCTGATTACCTTCGGCCAGGGCAAGGAAGAGCGGGATTTATCTTCCTTCACCGGTATTTCACTGGGCATCTCAGGTGATCTTTACCTTACCCAGGGAAGCCCCCAAAAGGTAGTTATCCAGGCAGAGAACAATCTGGATAAGATCGAGACGGTGGTCAGGGATGGTGTTTTACAGATCAAGACAGATAATTGGAGCTCAAAAATCAAGGGAGTTAAGATCTGGATCACCATGCCTGAAGTGGAAGCACTGACTGTTTCGGGCTCCGGGAATTTACTTGCCGAAACATCCATTGATGCTGACGAACTTGAATTGAAGGTAAGCGGGAGCGGAAAGATAGAAATACCCGCACTAGAGGGGGATGAAATTGAGGCAGCCATATCGGGATCAGGTGATATGATCCTGGCAGGAACTGCAGATGAAATGGAAATCCGTGTCAGTGGTTCCGGGAGTGTCTTTGCAGAGGGATTGAAAGTGAATGAATGCGGCATCAAGATCAGTGGCTCGGGAAGTTGCAGGATAGATGTCACTGGAGAGCTTGATGCCTCCATCTCAGGCAGCGGAAGGGTCACCTATTACGGGAATCCGCAAGTTGATGCCCGTGTATCCGGTTCAGGGAATGTTAAAAAAGGAGACAGGTAAACCTTGCCGGTCACTTCCTGATCACTTCGATCCCGCCATTAAGTTTAACCTTCAGGATGCCTGAAGGTTTTCTTTTGATATGGTCATTCTGGCGCCAGGTAACCGTATAGTCAACCATCGATTTTATTTCTGCGGATATTTCCCTGTATATGGCAGGGGCCGGTAGGCCGGCTATATTTGCCGAGGTTGAAACAAGCGGTTTGCGGAAGCGGTGTATTAATGCTTCGCAGAATGGGTCTGAAGTGATCCGTATACCTATCGAGCCATCCGGGGATAATAAATTCCCGGCCAGGTTCCTGCCTGAAGGGTAGATGATGGTCAGGGGGGCATCATTGATCTTAATGATTTCTCGCGCCATATCCGGGATCTCCTCGACATACCTGGAGAGCATATCCATGGAATTAACCAGGACCAGCATGGCCTTTGCATCCTCCCGTTGTTTCAGCCGGTAAACTTTTTGAATGGCATGGGAATGCGTAGCATCACAACCGATCCCCCATATGGTATCGGTAGGATACAAAATTATTCCGCCAGTTGCCAGAACTTCAATGCATTTCTGTATATCCTGGTGCATCTACAATACCTTCCTGTAAACTTCCATTAGATTGTGAGCAATGATCTCGTCTGTGAATTTCCGGGCGTGGTTATATCCCTTTTCCTGCATTTCGGTTCGCAGTTTTTCATTTTCCAGGACACTCCGGACGGCATGGATCAATTCATCCGTATCATCCGGATCAACATACATGGATGATTTGCCTCCGGCTTCTTCAAAACAGCCTCCTGTGGAGGTAATCACCGGTGTACGTGAGAAGAGGGCTTCCAGAATGGGTATGCCAAATCCTTCAAACCGGGATGGGTAGATAAATGCATCTGCCATCTGGTAAATCCCCGGCAGGTCTTCGTTTGGAACATCCTGCAGGAAAGTGATGTTTTTCAAAGAATTGTCAGCGATGTATTCGTGGATCTGCTTGATATATTTGGTGCTGCGACCGATTACTATCAGGGGGATGTCCAGCTTCCCCCTGTGCCGGGCCTTTATTACCTGCAGCAGGTTCTTCCGTGGTTCAATGGTCCCCACATAAAGAAGATATGAAGCCGGCAGGTGGTATCTCTGTTTAAGCTTTTGTTTTTCTGCTTCGGTCCATTGCTCATAAAAATCAGGATCACAGCCCTGGTATACCACATCGATTTTTTCTTCAGGGGTCCTGAAATAATGGATAATGTCAGACCGGGTCTGTTCAGATATGGCGATTACCCTGTCTGCATTCGTGCAGGAGAATTTTGCCTTCCTGCCATAAATCTTCCTGTCTACGGGTTTATACCATTCCGGGTACCGCAGGAAAATAAGATCATGAATGGTAACTACCGAAGGCACATGGTTTTTCATAATATCAAATGGGATCTCATTGCTGAGTCCATGATACAACTGGATTCCGTCCCGGACCAGTTGTTTCCCCAGCCAGTAACTGCGCCATAAGGATGAAAAATTCCTTCCTTTCCAGGATTGCGGATATACAAGGGTATGGTTATTTAATGCACCGTTTGGGATCTGGTTCTTCTTTTTGGGGATGTAAAGGTAGAATTCGTTATCCGGGAACTTATGGCTGAGGTAGCGAATGGTATTCCTGCTGTAGTTGCCCAGTCCGCTGTAATTGAAATAAGCCCGTTTTGCATCAAATCCAATACGCATAAACCTGGAGTATAATCAGAATGCAATATTATATTCCCTCAATGCATCATTGAGGGATGTTTTCTTATCGGTTGATTTTTTCCGTTTCCCGATGATCAGCGCACAGGATACCCCGTATTCACCAGCCGGGTATTCCCTGGGGTAGGTTCCGGGGATCACCACCGAACGGGAGGGTACCGTGCCCCTGTATTCAACCGGTTCTTTCCCGGTGACATCAATGATCCTGGTGGATTTGGTGATGACCACATTGGCGGCCAGGACAACTTCTTTTTCAAGGTAGGCTCCTTCGACGATTATGCACCTGGAACCGATGAAGCAATTGTCCTCCACAATGACCGGTGCGGCTTGAACCGGCTCCAAAACCCCTCCAATACCCACCCCTCCGCTGAGGTGCACATTTTTGCCGATCTGTGCACAGGATCCGACCGTAGCCCATGTATCTACCATTGTCCCTTCATCCACATAGGCCCCGATGTTGACATATGAAGGCATCAGGATAACTCCTTTGGCCAGATAAGACCCGTGCCGGGCAACTGCATGAGGGACCACCCTTACCCCGAGGCCTTTGTAGTTTTTTTTCAGTCCTATCTTATCGTGAAATTCAAAAGGCCCGACTTCCGTCACACTCATCTGTTGGATCGGGAAATATAGGATAACCGCCTTTTTCACCCAATCGTTGACTTTCCAGCCATCCGGCCCCCGTTCTGCTACGCGCAGCCTACCTGCATCCAGTTCATCTATGATAAAGCGGATTGATTTCTGGACATCACCGTCCTTGAGCAGTACCCTGTTCTCCCACGCTTCCTGAATGACTGTCTGGTGAATTGTATACATATTCGGGGTTTTCGTACAAAAGTAAAATGATTTTTTAAAACCCAAACAGGACTCCCGCTAATCCTATGATCAATCCAAGCAGGAGATTGACCCCTTTCATGCGCAGGAAGTCCTTCCTGGTTTCTGCCAGGAGCGGAAGCGATCCGTGGCCATCCTGGGTGATTGAATTGGCCATCAGGATACTCAGCGGGATGCTCCCGGTAGCATAAAGGGTGATAAACAGGATATGTGGTCCCGATTCAGGAATGATCCCTACCATTACAGCCAGTATTAAGATACTGAGGAGGTTCTCCCGGACCAGATCTTCCAGGTGCAGGAATTCCAGTCCCACATGAATCACGAAAAATGCGCCGAATGTCCAGGCAAAAATCCGCAGGAAATGTCTGCGGATTACATGTCCCCACAGGTGCTTTCCAAGGAAATGATCAGGAACAGTCAGGACAATGAACAATTCCAGGGAGGTGACGATGAGGAAAATGATCCTTTTCCAGTTCCAGGTATCGGGGCCAATATCCCCGCTCAGCAACAGGACCAGGAACAATAATCCTCCACTGATGAGTACCGCCCGCTCAAAACCAATATGGCGTATCTGCGTGATTAGCTGAGAGGGAATGAGAACCTGGCAATCCTCGTCCTGTTCATGCAGCTGCATGTGGTTTACGGTTAGTTTCATCCTGCGTTTCCCCAGGGGAAACAGATAGAGTAATAATCCCGAGATGACCGCAAGTAAAAACAACAGCAACATGATGATGACAGCTTTTCCGGGGATCATGGCAAACATGACAAATGCTTCATCTCCCGATGTAGCGACCATGGCTGCGGTGAGGGCTGCAAAATGGAAGATCCTGTGGACATAGAGTGAAACCACCAAATATACACCCAGGCAACCGGGTGTGAGTCCCAGTAGTGCAGCGACCAGGATCTGCAAGAGGGGATATTTCTCAAATCGCCCGTGCCATCTGCCACGGGACTGTACCGAAAGGTATTCCATCAGCAGCATCATGATGATCACAAAGGCAGTGATGACCAGTGCATGCTTGAATATTTCCACCCCGAACTGGTATGCATTTACAAAATGGATCTCACTGCCAAAAAAGCCTAAATTATGGTCTTGATCATGCATGGCTGCAGTCCGTGTTCAGTTTTTCATCTTGCTGATCTTTATGATCCTGTCGGGCTTAGGCGGAACAGGATCATAACCATGAGTCCCCCAGGGGTGGCAGCGCAGAATTCTGCGGGCCGACAGGTATGTCCCCCGGAAAATACCATGCACCCTGAGTGCCTCAATGGCATATTGTGAACAGGTTGGCACATGCCTGCAGGAAGTGGGCAGTAAAGGGGAAATGGTATACTGGTATATCCTGATGGGGATGATGGTTATCCAGATCAACGCATTGCGTAATATTCGAATCAATTTTTTCATTTCCCGATGCTTAACACATGAGGCTTTCCAGTGCTTCCCGTATGTCTGAATAGGGAATTTCCTTCCCGATAAAGATCAGCCGGTTGACACGTTCTTCCCCCACCTCCCAGAATTCCCAATCCTCCAGCAGATATGAACTCCGCACTGTTTGCAGGATCATTTTCTGCGGATTACCGGCAAAACTGAGGATGCCTTTGATCCTAAAGATACTGGCCTGATTAATATATAAAAAATACTCAATCCAGTAAGAGAATCTTTCAATATCAAAATCACCCGGGAACTGAAAACTAAAGGAGGAGATCGAATGATCCGGCCGTGGATCCCTGACCAGCAGGTGACCTCCCTGACCCTGCTGATGGTATCCGGCCCGAAAAAAAGTTTCTGGATCCAGTGTAAATGATCCGACCCTGTCCCTCCGGTAAGCATGTCTGTCAAGTAACCGTTGGTTCCTTATATCGGCATGGTCGGTCTGGATTATCTCGGCATGAGGATTCATGGTTTGCAGGACCTTCCTGGTACCGGACAGGGATTTTTCATCGACATCTTCCGCTTTATTAAGCAGCACAAGGTCGGCCATGGCCACCTGCCGGTGCACTTCCTCCTGCTGCTTGACATAATGTTTAAAATGGATGGCATCAACCAGGCAGATGACACTGTCCATGGTGAAAGACGAACGGATATCCGGATCGGAAAAGAACGGCTGAACCACGGATGATGGATCTGCTATCCCTGTGGTCTCAACCAGGAGGTAGTCAAAGGGCGTGCCCGTATGTAACAGGTCCTTGACCAGGCCAGCCAGATCATCATTCAATGTACAGCAGATGCATCCGTTGGCAAGTTCACAAATATTGCTGTTATCAACATTCAGGACAAGTTCACTGTCGAGCCCGATCTCCCCGAATTCATTTTCTATAATGGCGAACCTTTTTCCAGGATATTCCCTGATCAGATTATTCAAAAGGGTTGTCTTTCCGGCACCCAGGAATCCGGTGATTACCCCGACCCGTATTTTATCCTGCAATGGCTCCATAATGATCTCTGCAAAAGTATAAAAACGTCCATTTTATGAATAAAAATAAATACTATATTTACCGTTCATTCTCATAACTAATTTATTAAGTGCAGATCAAAATGGCGAATGTAAAAAAGACAAAAGGAACCATTGCCATCCTTACCGGGGGTGGAGATGTACCTGGACTGAACCCGGCGATCCGGGCCATTACCATCAGGGCCCTCAGGGAAGGATACAGGGTTATCGGCCTGCGAAGGGGCTGGGCTGGGATCATGGAACTGCAGCGTGACAAAAAGGCCGATACCAGTAATTTTTTTATGGTCCTCACGGAAGAAATAGTAAATCGCGCGGGTCGTACAGGAGGTACATTCCTTCACACTTCAAGGACCCGCCCCAGCCATGTGCCGAAGGACCTGGTCCCCATTCATCTGAAAGATGAGTATACGAAGGAGGAGAATGACCTGACACCGGAGATCATTAAAAACCTCGACTACCTTGGTGTTGATTTTCTGATCCCGATCGGCGGGGATGACACATTGAGCTACGGTGTCAGGATGTACCAGGAGGGTGTTAAAGTGATCGC
>Ga0111175_1011_pt1 | contig 36799 bp, 24 predicted proteins | sample DeeMarSWOR324_28_FD_80228 | JGI IMG/M metagenome (GOLD analysis project Ga0111175, IMG submission 80228) | Bacteroides sp. SM23_62
TGAAGATCCTGCCAATCCGGGCACTTTTATCTACAATGACCGGGATCATGCCGGTGACGGATTAACACCGGAAACATGGTATCATCTGGCGGTATCATTTGGCGATGGACATATGAAATTCTACATTGACGGGGTATTGGTTAAAGATTGGGATGATGTTCCGGATGCAGATATTGTCGATATAAGTGCTGAGCCTCATAATCTTGTATTTGGCCAGGCAAAACCAACTTCAGAATATGTAGACGAGACGGATCCGGATTTCTTCAAAGGTAAAATGGATGAGATCCGCATTTATAATCGCGTATTATCGGATGCAGAGGTAATGGCCTTGTACGACATGCCTGTATCTACAGGTAAACCCATAACAAGCAGGGCATTTGAATTATCACAAAATTATCCCAATCCTTTCACATCGACAACAACCATAAAGTTCTCTCAACAGGAAAAGGGTTATACAACACTTAAGTTATACAATACAGTCGGGCAAGAAGTGGCCACCCTGATTTCTGAAGAACTGATGCCAGGCAATTATGAATACATATGGGATGCCAGTGATATGCCAACCGGAATTTACCTTTACAGACTTTCTGTAAATGGAAATGAGGAGACCAAAAAGCTATTTAAAATGAGATAAAGTAGTCTTGGCTTATCACACATTGACCTGTATTTATTTTACCATTGTGTGAGAAAGCACTGAATTGAAGTTCCCCTGCTGACAGGGGAACTTTTTTATTCGAATAGATCATCTATATTTACTGTGGATAGCCAATAGCTGTTCTTGCAGCGTGTTATCTTTATCTGTGAAAAAGTGATTTTCCTGAAACAATTGACAATGATGAAAATACCCGGATGGATAGTTCTTGCAGTAATGATTGCTGCCAAGGTGGATGCACAACAAATTACCATACCACGAATCGATATGATGCCTGATTTGCCCCAGCCTTATCTGATGCGTAACTGGAAGAAGGTTGCACAGGGTTACGATTCCCTTGTTTTCAATCAGGACCTGACCGGACAATACCTGCCACTGGTGTTCTTTCGTCCAATAAGCGTCAATTACCCCGGCCATGCCAGCTTTGGTTTGCATACTGCCGTTGGGACAGCCAATCCGAATGCCGGGGAAGGTATCAACGTAATTCCTGCAGTTGTTGGGGCCTCTCTTTCCGGGATCGATAAGACAAACCAGTTCGGACAGAACTGGGCGCTTATGTGCGAGGAGTTTTTTAACAAACGTCCCGCGGAAAACATATATTTAAATCACCCCGTCACCAGCAGCGGGAATGATTCGTGGTATGAAACCATGCCCAATGTATTTTTTCTGCAGTTAAATCATATTTACCCGAAGCTGGGTGATTTCGATTATCAGATCAGCACGCTTGCAAACCAGTGGTTGACGGCTACTATTTTTATGGGGGGAAGTGCTACACCCTGGAATGTGCCAAACCTGAATTACCGTGCCTGGAAAATGTCGACCATGACACCACTCGAAACAGGGGTAAAAGAACCTGAAGCTGCCGGGGCGATTGCCTGGATCCTGTATAACTCATATATCATAACAGGTGAACGAAAATTTCTGACTGGGACCGAGTGGAATCTCGAGTTTCTGGACGCATATTCCGGAAATCCTTCCTATGAACTCCAGTTACCATATGGTGTGTATACGGCAGCCAGATTAAATGCGGAGCTTGGCACGCAATACAATGTTGAAAAGATGGTAAACTGGTGCTTTAACCGTGGAGAACTTCGCGGGTGGGGATCCATTGTGGGGAAATGGGGAGATTATGATTGTTCGGGCCTGATCGGTGAAGCCAACGATCTGGGAAACGATTATGCGTTTGCCATGAATGGCTATGAGCAGGCTGGTGCATTGGTACCCATGGTTAGATACGATGACCGGTTTGCCACTGCCATTGCCAAATGGGTCCTTAACCTGGCGAATGCTTCCCGGCTCTTCTATCCTAATTATTTGCCTGATGACCAGCAGGATAATGAGGATTGGGCCCATACATATGATCCCGGTTCCTATATTGGCTATGAAGCCATGAAACAGTTTAAGAACGGTAAAAGTCCATATGCCACCGGGGATGCAATGGCCGGGGGCTGGGCATCCACAAACCTGATGTTATACGGATCCTCCCATGTCGGGATCCTGGGTGGGATCATTGATACGACAAATGTTCAAGCCATCCTTCGTCTTGACCTGCTGAAAACGGATTATTACCGGGGCGAGGCTTACCCTACATACCTTTATTTCAATCCCCATGGAACAGACAGATCTGTCGGGTTATCACTTCCTGCTGGCTCCTTTGATCTGTATGATGCAGTATCCAACTCCCACATTGCCTCAGGCGCATCCGGAAATGCCAGTATTTCTGTTCCATCCAAAGAGGCCGTAATGATGGTCATTATACCTGCCGGTACGGCAATAACCACTGTGGGAAAGCGGACCTATGCGGGGGATGTTATCATTGATTTCAATAACGGAAATGAGGTTTCAGATTACCCACCCAGGATCAAAGCCCTCGAAGCTGAAAACACAATCATTCAGACCGGCACAGCAACCCGGGTTTATTGTACTGCTTCTGATCCCGAACAGGAAACGCTTACCTTTGAATGGATGGTACAGGATACGACCCTAGTGGGTACGAACATATATGAATTTACAGCACCTGATACTACAGGAACCTATCGGATAAGATGCAAAGTTGCCGATCCGGGGGACCAGTGGGATACGCTTTCTGCCTGGGTAGAAGTGGTTGAAAAGATAAAGACTCCCCCGGAAATCTTGAAAATTGAAGCCGATCCAAGAAAAGTACACCTATCCGGGACAATTGAACTCAGCTGTACTGCACAGGATGATGATAATGATTCTCTCACCTATGAATGGACATCTGTTTCAGGGAGCATAATGGCTGACAAAAACCTGGCTACATTTACTGCTCCGGATGTAAGCGGGAATTACTTCATTGTTTGTACCGTGACCGATTCAGCCGCATTGACGGATACCGACAGCATAAGGGTGATGGTACGGGATCTGTCCATTCTCCCGACAGGCAACCTGATTGCCCAGTATCCACTGAACGGGAATGCACAGGATTTCAGCGGCCACGGATTTCATGGAATCCCCGGTGCGGTCTCATGGGTCAATGATGTGGAAGGTACACCCGGTAAAGCAGCATTCTTCAATGGTTTAAGTAGTTATATTCATGTACCAAATGACAGCTTATTGAACTTTCAGGATGCATTGTCAATAGCCTGCTGGATAAAAATTGATCAGTTCTATAGCCGTGAACAACATCCTGTTTCTCATGGAAGCTGGGAAAATCGCTACAAAATATCCATAGGAGACCCAAAAATCCGCTTTACTTTGAATACTACGGCTGGTATCAAAGATCTCGATACTGAATCTCCTCCTCTGGCAGGTCAGTGGTATCATCTGGCAGTAATATATGATGGAAACGATATGGAGATCTGGCTTGATGGAAAACTTGATGCTTTCACCTCCCATAGCGGCCTGATAAAGAAAACCATCCACAATCTGGCATTTGGTCAGAACCTGCCCGGTGTTAATAATTACAATTTTAAAGGTACCCTGGATGCAGTCAGCATCTTCGATTATGGTCTTTCGCCTTCCCAGATTAAGGACCATATGGACAACAGTATCAACCTGAGTATTCAGGATTCATCATTTAAATCGGGCAGAAAGCTAATGGTATTCCCGAATCCCGTAACCGGTCCCGACATAAATATCACCATTCTCAGCCAGCAGCCTGAAGATATTAAATGTTCACTGTATGAATTATCAGGCAGACAAACAGGCTTGAGTAAGTATTACAGGACGGAAACAGGTGAATTTACATTTGCCATGCCTGCTGGGATGCTGGGCAACGGAATGTACATACTCTCAATTACTGGGGATAACTGGACTGAACACAGGTTGATCAGTGTAATTAGATGACTGTCAGTGAAACGGATATTACAATATGGTATATATCTTTTTCTGCTGTTCATTCAGATGGCATGTTCCGGCGGAAATAAAGACAGGGATTCAGTCCTTGAATATTGGTCTTCAAATAATATTGGCGAAATAACCTTCTCCCGGGAAATTGTGGAGGCGTGGAACCTAAAACATCCTGAATCGACCCTGAAATTCCAACCCATACCCGAAGGTCAATCATCGGAAGAAATAATACTGGCCGCGGTAGTAGGAAAGACCACCCCTGACATTTACTCCAATATGTGGCAGGGTATTGTTGAGTTCTATGCAAAAGCGAATGTTCTGGTTCCGCTCGATACTTTAGCCGGTTTTGAGGACTTTGTTCATGATCGTTGTGATTCTTTAACAATCAGGGAAATTACTTCTTCAGATGGTCATATATATCAATTCCCGTGGAAAATAAATCCGTTTATGACAATTTATAACAAGAAATTCCTTGCAGAATTAAATCTTGATACGCTTCCGAATACATATACCGAATATTTAAATGCAGCTGAAAAATTTAAGAAAGATCTTGATGGAGACGGATATGTTGATCAATGGTTCGGGAATACATCCGTAAGACTTGTCTGGTACCAGCGTTTATTCAATTTTTATACATTGTATATCGCAGCATCTGACGGTTTGCCACTGATCAAAAACAACCGGGCTTTTTTTAACAATGAATATGCCATAGAGGCATTCAGGTTCCTGCAGGAGATCTATAAGCAAAGTTATTTTTCTAAAGAGGATCAAACAGCAGGACAGGATCCTTTTCTTGCCGGTAAAATAGCAACCAAATTCACGGGGCCCTGGGAGATAGAATACCTGGAAAGATATAAGCCAGAAGGATTTGATTATGATTACTTTCCAATTCCTGTTCCCGAGGATCACCAGGGGCCAGTTTATACCTATTGTGATCCCAAGAGCATTGTTATTTTCAACACCTGCACCGAGCCCCAGATAGCCTTCGAATTCATTAAAACCATGGTCGATAAGAAGGGAGATCTGTTGTTTCTTCAAACAACAAAGCAATTACCACGAAGAAAAGGCCTCGATACCATCAAAGCATATGAAAACTTCTTCAATGAAAATCAGCGGTTACAGGCATTTGTCGAACAGGCCAAATACATCCGGGGGATGGATAATTGTGAAGTGATAACTGAGGTCCTTGATATAATAACCCAGGAATACGAAGCTTGTGTGTTACATGATATGAAAGAACCCGAAAAAGCAATTGCCGATGCTGAGAGGGCGGTTAACATCCTCCTGGGTAGTCAAAAGTAATTGTTTATTCTCGCTAGAAGTGTTCAAATGAGCCTACAGTCAAAAAAATCGATGATATCCTATTTTCTGGTGTCGCCCTACCTGGTCCATCTGATCCTTTTTGTCTCCTTCCCCGTGATTTTCTCTGTTGTGCTGACATTCCATAAATGGAACATTATATCTGAGATGCAATATGTCGGCATTGATAATTACAGCAGACTCTTTCAGGACCGCTTATTCTGGAAATCCTTGGTAAATACATTAACCTTCCTGGTTGTCCATATTCCACTGCAAATCGTCATAGCTTTAGCCCTGGCTTATTTCCTGGATCAAAAGATATTCTGCAAAGGATTTTTCAGAGCAACTTTCTTTTTACCGGTTGTCATATCCGGAGTCGTCGTCACCATGATATGGAAGCAATTATATGGAGTTGATACAGGATTAATAAACAAATTGCTTGTAAGTATCGGGTTGGGGAAGGTGGAATGGATAATCAACAAGAACATAGCAATGATCTCAATTGCCATAATGGCCACATGGAAAAATGTCGGATTGTATGTGATCCTTTTTTTGGTTGGCCTGCAATCGGTGCCACAAAGATATTATGAGGCTGCTGATGTCGAGGGGGCCAGCAGATGGCAGAAATTCAGATATATAACACTACCGGCAATTAATCCCACGATTTTCATGGTGACGATTCTATCTACCATCGGAGGATTTAATTTGTTTATCGAGCCATATATCATGACGGGGGGAGGTCCTTTGAATAGTACCTTGTCGGCCGTTCTCTACATATATAAACAGGCATTTGAGTTTTATCATATGGGCTATTCGGCATCCCTGGGATTAATATTTGCATTCATTATCATGATGGTTGTCGTCATTCAGAAATATATGATTGAAAAGGATGAATGAGTAGAATGAAAGCTACCAAAATCATAGTCTATATTTTACTGATTGGAGCAGGATTCTCTTTTCTGTATCCATTTTACTGGATGATTATTGCATCAGTGACACCTGAAAGCCAGTTGGGGAATTTCAATCTTCTGCCTTTAGAGATCAGTTTTGAAAATTACCTGCTCATGTTTAGCAAGATTCCCATTTTCAGATCATTGCTCAACAGCACCATTGTTGCCGTAAGTTCTACAACTGGCGTAATTGTATTCGGTTCCATGATAGGCTATGCCCTCGCAAAGGGAAACTTCAGAGGAAAGAACCTCTTGTTCTTTATCATCGTCTTTACCATGACCCTGCCCTTTCAAATCACATTGATCCCAAATTATGTTCTGATGGTAAAATTCAGATGGGTCGATACATTTGCAGCCCTGATAATACCTTCCTTAAACAGTGCTTTCGCAATCATCATGTTCAGGCAGGTATTCAAAGGAATACCGGATGATTTAATTGATGCTGCAAGAGTTGACGGATGCGGTGAGTTAAGAATAATTTTTCAGGTATTATGGCCAAACATAATTCCAACGATCGTAACCGTGGGTATCATAACATTCATGAATTCATGGAATGAGGTATTATGGCCGTTGATCGTGATAAGGGATGAAAATCTGATGACAATGCCCCAGCTGGTAACACTGTTCGCAGTAGGTGGACGAGCCGATGCCCAGCTCGGGGTAAAACTTGCCTCAGCAGTCCTGTTGGCAATGCCTATAATTATTGCCTATTCAATATTCCAGAAACATTTTATCAGAAGCATGGCTTCCTCTGGTCTTAAAGGATAAATCACAAATGATAACCTATTTCTGTAAATGATAACAGTAACCAGAAGCGATATAAAAATTGAAGCAAATGCTGAAAAAGTAATCCCTTTGTATCTGTATATCAGAAACAAAAACAGGATCCGACGCATTGTATCCGACGTATTATCCATGAATGAAAAAGTTGTTGAAATAATACTGAACCAGGTTCTTGATGAATTTGGATCAAGGCATATCGGATTTAGAAAAGTTCTATTAAGAAATTATCATTCCATTGAGAAATATATCACGTCCAAGAAAACCCTGTCATTATCGAGAAAGTTGCTGCTTGGATCGTATTTCACCAAGGAATATTCCGTTGAATCTGCAGCAGTGTTCAATCCTTCCATTGTCAGGCACCCCGATCAAAACGGACTTGCAAATGGAGACTTTCGATTTATATTAAGTCTGAGGGCAACAGGAGAGGGGCATATATCTTCCATAGAATTCACATCGGGAATTATCTCCAAAACGGGCGAAATAACATTAGATCCCATGCCATCCAAATTGGCCGGTTCATACAGAAGTGCATCTTTACAATTTTCTAAAGATTTTATTGTAAAAAGAGCGAAATATTATGATGATTTCAATACTTCGGTATTTAAATATTTGCCGGAACAATTTTCACGTAATAAGGCAGCGCAGATAATATCCGATGCTGCGGAGAGCATTAAAAATAATTACACCGCCACAAAAGAAGCACTGTATGATATTCTTGATACAAATTATGATATCTCTTTTGATAAAGAAACGGCATTGGGAAACAGGGTGATTTTCCCGCAATCAGCAGAAGAATCAGGGGGGATAGAAGATGCAAGATTTGTAGAATTTTCAGATCAGGATAAGACTACCTATATAGGAACCTATACTGCATATTATAGAGAGGAAATCAAGTCTAAAATAATAGAAACCGGAGATTTTATTTCTTTCCGTATTCGCTCTCTTTATGGCAGGGCTGTACTTGGCAAAGGGATGGCTCTTTTTCCGGAAAAAATCAACGGGAAATATGCCATGATCAGCCGGCAGGGAGACGAAAATCTATCAATAATGTATTCCGATGATCTTTATTTCTGGGATGCCTACAAAACGATTCAGAAGCCTGAAAGGGAATGGGAGCTGATACAGCTGGGCAATTATGGCAGCCCGGTTAAAACACCTTCCGGCTGGCTGCTGCTGACGCATGGAGTAGGACCGTTGAGAAAATACGTAATCAGCGCTTCCCTGCTCGATCTTTACAATCCCGAAGTCGTACTGGCAACCCTGGATAAGCCATTTATATATGCAAATGCTGACGAACGTAAGGATTATGTGCCCAATGCTGTCTATACGTGCGGGATCATGCAGCATTTCGACAATCTGATTATACCCTACGCCATGTCAGACAGTGCTGTAAGTTTTGCCAGGGTTAATATTCATTTGCTGATAGACGAATTATTGAGTAAATAAAACCAGTCATGCCCATTGCCAGGTACATATTCTTTTTATTGATTGTTTTGTGCGCATGTTCCGGTGCTGACAGGTGCCCTGATGATTCTTTAATAAGTACTTCGCATTTAGAACATCTATTCCAGGAAATTGATATTGATGATAATATCCATCTGGGAACTGTCTGGATCTATAGCAATGCGCCTGATTATCCGCTCGTCAATGATGAAGACGAGGGTTTCACCTGTGTCGATGATGTCTCACGGGCTTTGGTCTTTTACTGCCGGCAATATAAAAGAAACCCCGTACAGGACAACCTTGAAAAGATAGAATCATTGACAAGGTTCATAATGTATATGAAGGAAGACAATGGTTACTACCATAATTTCATGTTTCCGGATAATGGAATTAACAGAATCCATCCGAATAGCAGGCCAATTCCCAATTTCTGGTCCTGGAGGGCTTTCTGGGCTCTGACCGAACTGAATCTGCTGGATTCTCCTGAATTAAATGATCTCAGGGATAAGACCAAACCAGATTTAGAACAATTGGTGAACAACATCGAACAAATATTTTCATCAGAAAGCGATACTACTGAATTTGAAGGCATTAGAATTCCATCAGTTATTGCAGGATACGGGGCAGACCAGGTTGCGGTTATCATGGTTGGTCTTTGCAATTATTATCATATAAATAATTCATTATTTGTTAGAGATCTTCTTCTGAAGTTAGGACATTATCTGGTAGCCGTACAGTATGGGGATGAAAACACATCCCCCTATTTTGCGTTTTTAAGCTGGGAAAACATCTGGCACGCATGGGGAAATATGCAGGCCTATGCATTATTGCATACGGGCCATATTCTTGAAAATGCTCAGTTTATAGATGCTGGATTAAAAGAGGTGAAACATTTTTACCCTTTCTGCATTGAACAAAATTATTTCAGCGAATTCAGACTTGTCAGGAACCATGACTCACTGCTGTTGAATGATTTGCTTAAGTTCCCACAGATATCCTATGGGATCAGACCAATGGTATTTGCCTCGCTTGAAGCTTATAACATTACGGGTGATGAAACCTATGCCATACTGGCTGGCAGGCTGGCGACGTGGTATTTTGGTAATAATCCTGCCAACCAGGTGATGTATGATCATCTGACAGGGAGAGCTTTTGATGGTATCAATACTGCCAGTAAAATAAATTATAATTCGGGAGCAGAGTCTACTATCGAAACACTATTAAGCATTCAGGCAATAGAATCGAATCCTGTTTCAAAACAAATAGTACAGGAATACTGTATAAAATGGAATTTGTTTCAAGATCAACCTTGAGTAATAATTAAATTTCAATATGAGGATCTTTACTGTCGATAAGATAATACTCTCACCGTATGATATAGATTTGTCGTACTCACCATTACGTAAGCAGCTTGATGTTAAAACCTATGTTCTGGGTGCATTCAATCCCGGAATGACAAAGCTTCCCGATGGAAACCTGATGATCATGGTGCGGATCGCCGAAGCATTGCAACATCCTGTTAATGAAGCAAAAATATCTGCCATCCGGTGGGATAAGAAAAAGGGATATGTTCTTGATGACTACAAATTGGATCAGGTAGACACCTCAGATCCAAGGAAGTTTATCATAAAGGATTTCTTGCCAAATCCAGTATTTGCCCTGACATCATCATCCTGGCTCTTACCTGTTGAATTATCTGCGAATGGATCTGAAATCATAAGGATTCATTATGACAAAATCATTGCGCCGCAAAAAGGGTATCAGGAATATGGAGTTGAGGATGCACGTATTTCATATATCAAGGGTAAGTATTATATGACTACTTGTTCGGTAAGTTCGGAAAGACATTCCACAACTTTATATACCTCTGATGATGGGTTAAACTATCAACTTGAAGGGATCATTCTTGATCACCAGAATAAAGACATGATTTTGTTTGAAGGAGTCATTGATAACAAGTACATGGCTCTTACCAGACCTTTGGGCAGCTCCTATTTTGCAACATCCCCTCACAGTATTTTTAACCCTGGACCATCGATTAATCTTGCACAGTCGCCTGATCTATTACATTGGAAGCCACTGGATGAACCTTTTATCAGACCGCAGAAAAAATCTGGTCAAATATTAAAATTAGGTGGAGGTACCCCGCCCATATTAACCCCAGATGGATGGCTTGTTTTATTCCATGGGGTGGAAAAAAAAGAAGAGGTGGGTATTTACAGGACCTATTGGGCAATACTGGATAAAATCAATCCCCAAAAGATATTGCACCTTGAAATGAAAATACCACTTCTGGAAGCAAATCCTGGCCTTACAAGTGAATTTAGAGAAATAATATATCTCGAAGATGTTGTATTCACTACGGGAATTGTTAAAATGGAGGATTACTATATAATAGCATCAGGTGAACTTGACCTTTGTACAAGAATTACTCATATTCCAAAATCGGATTTTAGACTAAATCCTAGATAATTATACAGGGTAATCATTGCAGAAATTATTCATGTCATGGCAGAAATCAGGTTTGAGAATGTTTCAAAGATCTATCAGCAGAAAGTCAAAGCGGTAAAGGATATTAATCTTAGCATAAATGACAAGGAGTTTGTGGTTCTGGTTGGTCCGTCAGGATGTGGAAAATCAACCATTTTGAGAATGATTGCTGGACTTGAAGAAATAAGTGAAGGCAAACTATATATAGATAATAAACTCGTTAATAATCTTCCCCCTAAAGACAGAGATATAGCAATTGTATTCCAGAATTATGCCTTATATCCCCATATGACAGCCTATGAAAATCTTGCATTTGGGCTCAAGATCAAGAGAATGGATAAGAAGTCAATTCAGGCAAGAGTTATGAGGGCAGCACGTATTTTAGAGATTGAAGAACTCTTGGACAGAAAACCAAGGGCAATGTCAGGCGGACAAAATCAACGGGTTGCCATAGGCAGGGCTATAGTCCGTGATCCAAGAGCATTTCTCTTTGACGAACCCCTTAGCAATTTAGATGCAAATCTAAGGGTCCAGATGCGTATTGAAATCGCAAAACTTCATAAAAGACTTAATGCAACTGTAGTATATGTTACGCACGACCAGGTTGAAGCCATGACGTTGGGTGAAAGGATTGTTATCATAGACAAAGGTGAGATACAACAAATTGATACACCATCGAATCTGTATGCAAATCCTGCAAATCTATTTGTGGCTGGTTTTATCGGTACTCCCCCGATGAACTTTATACATGGTAAGGTAATTCAAGCGAATGACGGCATACTTTTTACAGATAATTCGCAAAAATTTAAAGTCAATCTTCCGTCAAATCATCTGCTAATGAAATACATTGAAAAAGAAGTTGTTCTTGGAATACGATCGGAAGATATTTATTATCAGGCTGGGGAGAGTAAAAATGAATTCGCAGTATTAAGTTCTGAAATTAAGTTTGTAGAAAAACTTGGACATGAAATATATGCTTATCTTCAATTACAGGACCAACAAATAATCTCCAGGCTTAAATATGATGCTGAAATAATGAAAGGAAGGGTAACCGATTTTTATTTTGACATACGTAAAATGTATTTCTTTGATAAGTACACAGGGGCAAATCTTCAGATGGAATAAGCCTTTCACGTACCATTAAACTGGTATCTGGCATATTCGAAAGGGCAACTGGGATTTATATTACGGTTGTAGACCACATCATTGAAATATACTTTTGCCTCATGGGACCATTGTGTGTCACCAAATAATGATTTGTAATAAGGTTTGAATGCCTCTAAAGCCAGGAACCAGGCTTCTGTTCTTTCAGTGCTGATTTCTTTCACCAGGTCAAGACAGATCGTGGTGTAAACAGCCCGAGCCATTTGTATTGGATCGCCGGCCAGTTCGTTTTGAATAATGGGCCACCACATTGTGCGCAGCTCACCTATTCGGTGCAATGGTTCGGGTAGCCTTTCTATATTGGATGGTTCTTCCGTAGGGATCAGGAAACCTGGCTTTCCGTCTATTTCTGTTACTTCTCCACCATTCTCCAGGATTACATTCTTTGCAATCTGGAAGTGCATATCAGCAAAACGGGTAATGCTTAGATCGGTGGGCAAACCGGGCCGCCTGTTATTTTTATATTCATCCTTTATCTTCCATCCCTGTGCTCTTATCCATTTTTCACCTTTTATCACACCCATAATGGTTCCAACCATGGCTGCGACATTATCTGCATCCCATCCAAAATTGAAAGAATGGCGGATGGCTTCCACAAAATCACCTTCTCCATGCAGGATAGAGGCGATGGTAGCCGCTGTAATAATCCTGTAACCGTTGCCCCCTCCCGGCCCACCAAATGAGCCATTCCAGTATTCCTCTTTGATGGACAACCGGGTGGCACGCCAGTCCCCGGGATGTGCCCGGTACCAAAATATTACATTGGAAACTATTTCGTGGATCTCACTATCCGGATCTACAGCAGCTAGTCCAGCTTTGATCACCTCCATATAATCGTCTTCAAAAAAAGCAGTGGCAATCATGGCATCGTACAGTTGTGTTGTTTGTGCAGGTTCTCCATCAATGGCAACATGGGTATAATGTGTACCAATTCTGGCAGCAGTTTGAGGCATACCCGGTGATATCAATGCGAATTGTTCGCTGAGGAATTGTCCGGATATGTTGAACACGGCCCAGGGATTAAATGCAATTCGACCGGTATAAGGAGGCTGAATGCCAATATCCATCAAATTGCGCGCGTACCTGTTGGAACACCAAATATGATCACTGATATTTTCTATCCAGAGCTCATAAATTTCATTGTACGGCAAAATATACCTGCCTGATTTCAGTATATGATAAATGTACATGAACTCAATATCCGTATCATCATCTGTAAATGCACCATTCGAAAGATCAGGTGTATACTCGGTCACATTTCCGGGCTCATCGGTGTATTTGTTCTCATGCACGAGGCCGTTCAGGTTGCCAAAAAACTGTCCTATAATTCCTCCATTGATTTTATCACGAAGCAATTCAGCGGTTATTTCTCTGGTTTCCCCAGAAACATTCAGAGAGAAATGAATAACAAGAATGCAAGAAATCATTATTTTCATCAGATAATTATTCATTTGGTCTTTGACATGCGTTAATAAATTCTTCAGCCGATGCGGAATACCCAAATTCCGTCTCAATCATCCGGATGGCAGCGAATGTCATCCACTTTCGTTCAAAGGTTTCTTCATATTCATATGCTGTGGTACAATCGCGCAGCACAATGCAGTTATATTGAAAGGTATTTGACATTTCACGGATGGCACCGGGAATATTCAGCAAACATAGATCTGCCATGAAACCTGCATAAATCAATATACTTATGTTCTCTCTTCTGCAAAGGCCATTTAATTGCCATCCTGTTACAAATACATATTCATCTGGAAGCGGTTTCAATGATCCGGCAATGTCAAACTCTTCAGCATGAGTCCTCCAGACCGGTCCGGGATAATTTCCGCCATATTCTCTTTCCCATCCCTCCTGATAGTTAACAGGTTCAATGCATTTTTCAAATGTCACCCGCCTGGCAGGATTTTGTAACTCAGGATCATTTTTGAGTTCCTGGTATTGCGGATATTTTTCAGCATAGGTTGATTGTGCCAAATGAAAAACTTTTATTCCGGATTGGCGGGCAGCTTTTAAAACCGGATGGATGTTTTCCTTAATTATTTTATGGGCTTCAGGAACCCAGGCTCCTGCTTCACCATCTGTCCATGTTGTTGTATCAACAATGGGATAAGGACCATCTGCTTCTCCCAGGTTCCAGGTGTGCACAAGCACCAGTCCGACTTTTCCGGAATTGACATCCAGGGTATCCAGATGCAATCCTTCTGTTCCGGAGCGTGGCATCCCGGGGCCATATAACTGTGCAATCTGATAATACCGGACAGGCAGCATGAATGATTGATCCGTTTGATCGTCCCCAGCACCATGCCTCCCTGATACCTTAATTGGATTAATTGAAATAATCAAATTACTCAGTAAGATTATTCCAAGATGTATGGTCCTTATTTTCATAATGCTGGTCTTAATATTTGATAATGATCCCTTCATACAAATCCAGTTCAGGCAGGTTTATATGGACTTTATTATCCATTATCTTAAAGGGAACACTGTTTCCATCAAAATCCCTGATATCGGCCGGGATTATTCCAGGAGAGAATGTAAACTCAATGTTCTTGTGAGGTACAATATACCGGATCACTCCTATGCCTTCATGCTTGCCCCTGACAAGTGGACTTGTGTTATGATTGATCATCAATATCGTATACAGCTTTTTTGACAGGTTGTGAAATATCCTTATCTCAACCGGTGGTGGTATTTCGGGAGTTTCCAGTATGGAAGGACCGCCAGCCCAAAGGATTGTTCTTTCCAGCATGCTGGTATATTCCGGAGCATACACCCTTCTCTCAATTTCGTCAGCCTGAGGAACGAAATATGCAGTTTTACCCTTGCCATATTGACGTACAATTGCCAGGGGCCAATGGGCAGGACCGGGAAAAACGCCTCTTCTGTTATATTCCCCGGCAGACAATCTTGCATGATCGGGAAGGTGAATATCTCCGATAACCGTTGCATCTGCGACAGGTTTGATGGCAGCAAAATTCCCCCAGAAACTGAAATATGCATCTTCAGACATTTCAGCCGTTATTGTATGATCCGGCCTTGTACTTGCATAATAAAAGTAACCGCGGTCAATATCGCTTACCTTTAGATCCGGATGCCGGAAAAGCGTCGCCGTTGTAAAAGGGGTTTGAATGTCAAGTAGTTCATATCCAAACACATCGGACAGAATTGGTTTCTCACGTATACTGCCATTCGGTTCCTTGTATCCGGTCATATGGGTAGCAACCAGTCCCATTCCTTGATTTACCGCGCTCTTTATGGCTTCTGCGGCCTTTTCACTAAGGTAAGCTGCACTTGGAACTATCAGGACCCGGGTTTTTTCCAGGTCTCCTTCCTGGATCCCTTTTTCCGTAATTAAATTAAAGGGTATATGTGCTTCAAACAAAAGCCTGTAAATCCCTTCAAAATCTTTCATATATTCAACCGGATCCTGCATATAGGTAGGCAGGGAATGAAGAAGGGTTGCATAATAGACTTCTTTACCTCCGTCATTTAAATCATAGAATTTCTCAATATCTGCAAATGTCTGACCAAGTTGCTCCTTCCCGGTGGCATCAAAATCCATAACACAAAGATCAAGCATTAAAGGAGCTGAATGATTTGCCACACAATCCATCAGTAGCATTTGAGTCCCCTTAACAGGGAAGTGCCTTGCATCATGTTTTACAGAATGTCTCACATTACCCCAGATGGCACCGTTCTCAAAATAACTTTTGGTGATCCGGTGTTTCATTCCCAGGGCGACCAGATCATCCCTCTGATAAAATTCGGGCAAGACGACATCCACAAGCCCGACACCCAATCTGGCATGATGGTTTTTGATCCAATTCTGGACATACGCAGTTCCAGGCTGGCTCTCTTCAATGATTTTCCGAATACCGGCACAAAATCCTTTGATACTGCGTTCTCTGAATTCATTAAGCGAGCTGGGGTATCGGGAAGCAGGAATGCCATGGTTGAAGGCGAGCACAAATTCATCCTCTACAACTGGCATGGACCTGCCATACAGGTTTTTGAATTTCTCCTGGCAGCTGGGACAATAGCAACTCCCCGGTAACTGGTCAAAATATATCCCATCCACATCATAATTGGTAAGTACTTCCCTCACTTCTTCATAAATCAGATCCCGGTAAGGCGTGTTGTAACATATATAATTGAATTCTCTTCCGGGTTGTCCATTCACCGGGGGACCATGAACGATCCAGCCGGGATGTTCCTCCAGTACCCTTCCAGCGCCCATGGAGGTACCCAGCCACCATGGGACAAAATACAGATCGTTCTTCTTGCAAAGTGCGGCCAGCTCACCAATGAGATCCATTTTTCCGATCCTGTCATATTTTGGTGAAACTTCGCTGTCCCATAATGCATAACCATATACCGATACGCAAAAGGCCAGGGTGTTACAGTTCAGGTCTCTGGTTTTCTGAACCAGGTGCCTTGCATAATCCCTGTCCAGGTCTTCACCGATCCGGATCCAGTCATAGAATACCCGTGCCGTTTCATACCAGGGTTTATCATCTGCTTTCGAAATCTGGGCACTGAGAGTGTTATTATTGACAAAGAGTATGATCAGGACTGCTGAAAAGGAATTTGACCACAGAAAGGATCCGGCATTTTTAGGCATAACTTATTGATTTATTTTATCAGCTGTTTGACATCAATAACATCCGGGGTACGGCAGAATAAAATTAAGCGACAGATTAATGAATTCAAAGTTGTTGATGGATTTCATATGCCTGACGACCTGGATCCACCTGTCGTGGTAGGCCGTGAAATCATGGACCCAGATAAGACCATATACCGTTTTGGTCTCAGGTACAGCAGATTTGTCAGGTTGAGATAATTGGTAGAACAAGGTGCGACGGATGACTCGAGTCATGGTAGACCGTCTGGTGGGCTACCCGTGTGTTCCTTTCAAGATGAATCTTGCCTCCCGTGTTGGGATTGCGGTCCCAAAGCGGAAAGTTACTGCTGGAAATATAGAGCCGAATACGGTGTCCCTTCTTGAACGTATAGCTCGTGGGCATTAGCTCCAGGCTGTACTGCTCGACAGCGTCTGGTTTGAGGAGCTCCGGTGCATTAAAGATGCCCTTGCGGTACCGCGCCCGTAAGATGCCCATCGTCACGTTGTATGGCTTCCCATCGGGACCGCTGTCGAGGAGGATTGCTGTCCAGTCCGTGTCCTTTGCGTCCGAGGCAGCCCAGAAGTTTACTGCCACGGAACCGGTGACCTCCGTATCCTCAGGGAGAATAGCTGTGCTGAATGCGAGGACGTCCGACCTCTGCTCGTGTGCGCTGTGGTCGAACGATCCTACGGGAACGAGCTTATGATGGAACCAGATCGAATGATTGCCTCCCAGCGTGGGTACTGGATTGTTGGGATCATAGTCGTACTCGCTTGCCGGTTCATTGCCAGGCGGGGTCGTGTCCAGTCTTCCAAAGCGATCTTTCTTGGCGTTTCGCAGGTAAAATCTGGTTTCCTGTGCGGAGGGTGGCCAGTTTGAATAATGCTTCCACTGATTGGAGCCCATGGTAAAGACCCTGATCGGTGGCTCGTCACCCACGCCGTTTTGTTGGCCCTTGAGTAAATAATCCAGCCAGCGGATCGCCTCCCCCGCTGCATCCTCGCATCCACCGTGATAGTACCGGTCATCGGAAGGTAATTGACTGATGTGGTTGGTGGCCCCGACAAGCACGCGAATGTCCTTTAACGGATTCATCTGCTTGATTTTGGACCAGTACCGGAAAGCCGAGCAGGCGTAATAGTCCCACCAACCACCGATGATGAATGTCGGGACCCTGATATTCTCAACCTTGAGCCTCTTTGCGGCGTAGAATGCGTTCCACTCGTTGTTCTCGACGATCTGGTTCCAGAGCGGGTTTTCCTCACCACGGACGTGGAGATCGAGGCCGCATAGCGGAAGGAATTTATAGGCGTTCCGGTCGGTGTCCCAGGGGACCTCTCGGATATCCGGAATGGCGCGACTGTTGGCTGCCATTGCCAGTGTCACCGCTCCGTTGGCGCGGTATCCCCAACGCCATGTCTCGCCGTTGTTCATTGGAACGATCGCCTTGAGGTGCGGTGGTTGGGCCGTCGCCGCCGCAAATGCGGTGATCCCGCCCGCGGACTTGCCGTACATCGCCACCTGGCGGTTGCACCAGGACTGTTTCGCAATCCATTCGACGGTGTCGTATCCGTCCAGGTCATCCCGGGTGAAGCGTGTACCGATCTTCCCGTCCGCATCGCGTATCTCAGCATGGACGGTCGCATAGCCAGCGGAAAGAAAGCGATCCCTTCCGAAAGGGAATTGGCCGGCCTGATAGAATCGCTGCAGCACCACCGGCCAGGGTCCCGGTCCGCCGGGAAACCACGCATGAGCTTTGAGCTTGATGCCGTCGCGCATCGTTACCCACTCAATGACATCCTGTGCCTCTTTATCTTTACTTTTTCCCAGAGACGGCAGGTGGAATGCACTTGCCCCTGCAGCAGCACCAAGATAGTATAGAAATGTTTGTCGCTTCACAATTGAGAAATATTGAGGAAATAACGTACGGTCATTTATACTGATGAGAATCCTGCAAATCAGACACCACCAATCGTTTTGATCCGCTTGAATACTACAAAAACCCGGATATCATCTGATAAAAAGGAATAGGCCCCCCTGGCTTTCAAAAGATTGGCAGCAATGGCAGTCATGTCCCATGCATCCTGTTCTGTAGCTTCCCATGTTGGACTGGTAAGTTTATCAATATCATTTTTATCACCGAATTTCTTCACCTTCCGGATATCCTGAAATGTGTTTTCAAGAAGGTAGGGATTATCCCAGGCCCATAACCAGGTATTGGATCTCTCCGAAAGGGATCCCACGATCTGGTAATCAGCAACCACCCTGGGGATAACACCCACATCGGAGAATATCATCATACCGGTTTCCTGCTCATAGTCCATGCGGTTGAAGTAATTCAACCTGTATTCCTGATCACATTCTGCCTGCTGCTTATCAAGATAAAGCCTTGATTCTTCGAGTAATTCCAGGTATTGTAATTGATTCATTACGGACTGCCTTGCCCCGATAGTGATGCTGATTCCTGCTGTTTAACCGAAATGAGACGGTTTTTTATTCATATTTCAAAGTCTCGGCGGGTTTTGTTTGAGCCGCTTTGAGTGTCTGGGAACTGATGGTCAGCAGTCCAACAAGGACAACGATAAATACCCCGGCCAGGATGGTACCAATCCCGAAATCCACCCTCTTCGACATATACTGAAGCCATAAATTATTGGCTAAATATGCTATGATGCCACCGATGACTGCGGCTATCAACATCAACCACAGGTATGACCTTGAAACCAGGAAGATAATTTGATTTACTTCCGCACCGAAAACTTTTCTTATACCGATCTCCTTCGTTCGTGTCTGTGTACTGTAGGTAGCCATTCCCAGCAGGCCGAAGCCGGCAATAATGATGGCCAGCAGTGTGGCAAAACCTACGGTATACATGATATCCTCAAAGAACGTGTAGTAATATTTAATCCTGTCATCCAGGAAATCTCCATCAAAATCATGGTATGGATCAATTTTTTTCCACGCTCTCTCCAGTTTACTGACAGTAGCCTGCATATCAGGGGTATCCAGCCGAAGGAAAGCATGAAAATATCTGTCAGGAAGATATCTTAACAGCAAGGGTTTCAGATTAAGAAACACAGCAGCGTACTGATAATTCTTAATGATACCAATGATTTCGACCACGGTTGAATCATCCAGGATCAGGGTGGTCCCAAGGGCTTCCTGCGGGGTTCCCAGCTGGAAATGTTCAACGGTCATTTCACTGGCAATGACAAATTTCTCATTTTCCGTACTCATATTTTCAGGGAAGTTTTCCCCGGCAATCAATTCCAATCCCATGGTTTCAATATAATTCTCATCGACCGAAAAGTAATTGGCATTATATTTTTCATCTTCCGTTTTCAATCTGATATCAACCCCCCATATATTTCCCTGAGACGGAATATGTGATGTTGCAGATATGTTAACCACTTCGGGAAACTGGCTGTATTCAGCTTTCACCCTGGTGATATCTTTTCCCTGCAGATCTATATCATATACCACTTCATCATCAAAACCCAGATCGGAATTGATCATGAAGTTCATTTGCCTGAAGATCAAAAGGATTGAAATAATGAATACCATGGAGAACACGAACTGGGTAACAAGCAATATCTTCCTGAGCGTGATACGGCTGAAGAACCTGACATTGGTAATGCCCTTAAGTACAAATACCGGTTTGAAAGCGGAAATGAATACGGCAGGCAGTACACCTGATAGTAAACCGGTAACCAGGGCAAAGACAAGGAACCAGATATAGATCTTAATATTCTGCTCCGGCCTGATCTCGAGCAGCGACATCATCTGCATACCGGAGAAAGCCGGCAATAAATATTGTAACAAGGCGAATGCCAGGAGCAGTGAAATGACAGCTATCACTACTGCTTCAAGCAGGAACTGAATGATCACCTGGGATCTGGTTGCCCCAAATGTCTTTCTCACACCCACTTCTTTTGCCCTTAGCAGGGAACGGGCTACTGAGAGGCTGGTATAATTAAAGGCAGCAGATATAATGATTACCAGGGCCAGTCCACCCATGAACAAAATGAATACTTTGGGCAGGAAAGTACCTATTTCATTGCCCAGTAACGGACCCGGGACGATTTTGTCCAGCGGCTGGAGATAGAAAGATAAATTATGTTCATCATCGTCTTTGTACTTTTCAATACTAATCTGATCAAGTATCTGTTGTATGTTGTCAAGGTCAGCATCTTCGTGGAGGAGAAGATAGATCCAGCTTCCCCAGGAAGTTGTCCAGTTGTTGACAAATCTTGGTTCATCCCTTTGTTGATCAAGGATCTCAAGGGTGGATAGGGATATCAACGCTTCAAACTGGATATGGGATTTTTCACTCGTTTCGGCCACGACACCTTTCACCTCATATGCTCCGAGCGTATCGATCTCTATAAACTTTCCTATAGGATCTTCATCGCCAAAAAACTTATCGGCAGTCTCACTGCTCAGCACCATTGTATATGGTTCGTCCAGAATTTCCTCCGCCGAACCATCCTGCAGCTGAAAATCAAAGACGTCAAAGAATGCAGTGCTGGTATACAAACCATTAAATGCCAGGCGAGTATCATTATACAGGCCTTCCCCACTGAAAGTGCTATTTAGAATGGCTACCTTCTCTGCAACGGCATAATTATCCCGAAGTTCTGTACCTAAAGGATAAGGACTGGAAGCCATCTTCAGGGAAATATTTAATGTACTATCCACATGCTGAATCCTGCAGATCCTCTCCTTTTTCGTATGCATTTTATCGTAGGAAAACTGGTCCAGAATGACCACAATGATCAGCATGCAGACCGACATACTCAGTGACAGTCCAAAAATATTAATCAATGAAAATCCTTTATATCTGATGACATTCCTGAAGGCAGTAATGAGGAAATTTTTAATCATAATAAAACACTGTTAATGCTATTCGTATTTGACGATTACCCGCTGGAATTGTCCCCTAAACCTGGAGGGTGAATTAAACCAAGCTGCACATATAAAATTACGATTAATTTTCTCAAACCCTGCTGTTGTTTAATATCCTAAAGCTGAATATCTTCTCTGACGGTCATAAGAGCTTTCGATCCATTCAAAGATTGAAAGCCGGGCTTGGTCTTTATTAACCTAACTCTTTGAGTAAATCCGCTCAACCTTGATTGTCCTGAAAAAGCCTTCTGCAACAGCGCTATTTGGCTTTCAATAAATTATTCTTTAACTTTTTATTTTTTATGGAATCCTTCTGCTTGTATATGCAAGTATCTTGTTAAATAACAAATTATTATGAAAAGAATGAGGTCAAAGTCTTTCCTGTTTCTGGCTGGAATGCTGATGATAATTGCCATGGCCTGGATAGGTTTCAACTGTCAGGGCAGAATTAATACGTCCCAGAGAATTCTTAACAAAATTGGAATTACTCGAGGTATTTGTGTTTTACTGGGGGATATAAGCGGTAAACTGGCAATAAGCCTTGCACAAAAAAGTGAGTTATTGATTTATGTACAATTAACCAGCGCGGAGGATGTAAAAGTTGCACGCCAGGTGATAGATTCAGCCGGATTTTATGGAACACGTATCTTCGTCGAGAAAGGCCCGTTATCAAGGGTGCATCTTGCTGATAATCTTGCTGATGCTCTTATTGCAATGGGCGAAGAAACAAATATTTCCGAGTCAGAGGTACTCCGGGTCCTGTGTCCCCGGGGAATAGCATTATTGGATGGGAAAGAACTGGTAAAACCATTTCCTGAAGGAATAGATGACTGGAGTCATCCATATCATGGCCCGGATAACAATCCGCAATCCAATGACATGATTGCCCGGGCACCTTATCTGACACAATTCCTGGCCGAACCATATTATGCACCATTGACACAGGTGGCAGTAGCTTCGGAAGGCCGTTTGTTCAAGGCTTTTGGCAACATAGCCTTTCACGTGCGTGAAGAAGCACTGCTTAATTCACTGGTAGCATTTAATGGTTACAATGGTACGATGCTCTGGAAACGAAGGCTTACGCCTGGTGTTATGATTCACCGCAATACCATGATAGCCACTCCCGGTAAATTGTATGTAGGAGATGACAAGAGTTGCAAGGTTATCGACGCTGCCACCGGCCAGTTAAAAGACGAGATCGTTCCTCCCATAAATTTGGCTGGGGGTACATTCTGGAAGTGGATGGCGCTTGAGGACGGGATTCTTTACGCACTCGTTGGAGAACAGGAACAGAAAGATCCTGTTGTACGTCAACGCAGAGAAGCACACGGCTGGCCATGGGACCCCCTCTCGAAAGGTTTCAACCAGCCTGAGAATCCGTGGGGATTCGGACACAACTTATTGGCTATTAATCCGAAAACAAAAAAGGTACTATGGAGCCATCGGGAAGCTGAAAGTATCGACAGCCGTGCCCTCTGTATGAAGAACGGGCAGATCTATATCTATAAGCATGGATCATTCCTGGCATGCCTGGATGCAAAAACCGGTAATGATATCTGGAGAAAGACACCGGATAATGACCCTGGATTATTCACGGCACTCGGTGATTATTTGCATCGACAGGACTGGCGTACCAATTGGCGGACTACAGCCTATCTCAAGTGCAGTGATAAAGCACTTTACTTTGCCGGTCCCACTGTCGGTAAACTGCTCGCCGTATCTGCTGAAGATGGCACTGTTCTCTGGGAAGATCCCTATGATAATTTTCAGTTGGTTATTCGTGACGATGGACTCTATGGCATAAGTGGTCAAATCGACGAGCATAAAAGCAAAAAGTTTGATCCACTTACGGGCGAAGTATTGGCTGAATTTGATACGGAACGACGTGCCTGTGCACGTCCGAATGGAGCAGTTGATGCTATATTTTACCGTGCTTTGGGCGGTTCAACCCGCCTGGATATCAACAGTAAAAGCCCACAATGGATTTCACCCATGCGGGCACAATGTCATGATGGCGTGACCATTGCCAATGGCCTTTTGTACTGGTGGCCATCAGTCTGTGATTGCCAGAATACAATATATGGTTTTACCTGCCTTGGACCGGCTTCAGATTTTGATTACAGTAAAACAGCCACTGAAAGGGACCGGTTGGAACAAGGTGATCTGACACATATCGCCAGCCTGGATGAATCACCTGCAGACTGGCCCACCTTTCGGGCAAATAACCACTGTGATGTCACTACGGAAGCAGTGATTTCCGAATTTAATGACCGGCTCTGGTGGTTTGCACCTGCTACGGAATTTATCCCGACTGCCCCTGTCACAGTTGGTGATCTTGTGTTTTTCAGTGGTTCCAACGGCATGGTGTGGGCCCTTGACGCAGCTTCAGGGAATGTCCAATGGAAGGCATATACAGGAGGACCGGTCCGATTTCCGCCGACTGTTTGGAAGGGACGTGTGCTGGTGGGTTCCGGTGATGGATGGGTGTATGCATTCGAGGCCCGGACCGGGCAATTGTTATGGAGGTTTGATGCAGCCCCCGAATATCGCAAAATACCTGTGTATGGTTCATTAATGTCCACCTGGCCGGTTGCCAGCGGAGTGATTGTTGAAGATGGTGTTGCCTATTTTGCAGCTGGTATTGTAAATTATGATGGTATTCACGTATACGCGCTTGATGCAGCAACTGGAAAGATCAAATGGCAGAATAATACATCCGGACATCTGGATCCTGAGGCTCGCACCGGTGTAAGTGTACAGGGACATATGTTAATTCATAATGGTAAGCTCTACATGGCAGGAGGGACTTCTGTTTCACCGGCAGTTTTTGATCTTGCAGACGGAAAATGCCTCAATGATCCGGCACCGCTTAAATTATGTGGCTCAAGCAGCCCGAGGGGACAGGAACTTTATAAGATAGGTGATAAGGTTGTAGCCTCCGGTATGCCTTTATACGGACACCCAGAATACCCTGTATATGATCCTACCGTCACAAATAAAATGTTACATACATCTGCCGGGGGTCGCGATGTAGTTATTATGAATAACCGAAAGATTATGTGTTTTAACAAAATCGATAAACAAATATTAAATAACGCTGTGTACGACCCGGCTGATGAAGCATTTTTCATGAGTCCAGGCTGGGGAAAATTGAGTATTGAGGATCAGCCATTATGGGAGTACGATGGGGGAGAAATAGTAGCCATAGCCCGGTGTAAAAATGCCGTAATCTTTACCAGGAAGCCTGCTGAAAGAACCGCTGGCGGCCAGGCAACCTCCATGGCTGCGCTGGATATCCACAACGGTAAAAACCTATGGAACTGGAATCCGGCACTACCATCTTCTCCGGTTTCCTGGGGTTTGGCTGTAGACCACAGCGGTCGAATCATTGTCACGCTTGAAGATGGCCAGGTCATGTGCTTCGGTGAAAATAATTAGGTTGAGGTGGTTTGCTTATTTGACCTGAGATATGAAAAAAACACCAGATCCTGACAGAATTAGATATGGAGGATTGATCCTGTTGATCTTTCTGTGGATTTGTTGTCATTGCCATACGGTATTCGCATGCAGGTACAATGTTCGAGAAACAGGCTTTGTTGATCTTGGCGACAAACCCTATTGTTTTTACGGCTATATCAATGATAATACTCCGGAAGAAATTACTTTCCGCTTCAATCAAATATTACATGCTCATCTGATTGATTGCAATATCCGGGCTGAAATTATCAATGCTGATCAGCAAAATGATCATCCTTCCATGGTATACATACATCAGTGGCAAATACAATCATTTCCTGCAGCGGTTCTGGTTTCACCGGATGGGCAATCCCTGGTCGTTACAATTGAAAAGAAGGATGAACCCTTCGAAAAAACACTTAGATCGGCAATTGATGACATGGTTACCTCGGCAAAAAGAGAAGAAATCATACAGAAAACCATAGAAACGTATGGCGTGATACTGTTGATTGAAGGAGCAAATGCCAGGGAAAATGAACAGTTTCATAATGCTGCATCTCAAGCTGTCGAACTGATTAAAAGACAGATGAAATTCATGCCCAAACATATACTTCATCCCCCGGCTTTGATCTCACTGGAACCAGCATCCTTTGAAGAAGAGAAAATCCTGCTCTGGAGTCTAGGATTAAATGCAGATGATCTGGACAAGCCGCATGCGGCAGTCTTTTATGGGAAAGCCCGGTGGATAGGACCGCTGATGAAAGGCGGAGAAATCACCGAAAACAATCTGATCGGAATTCTGTCCATTGTTGGGGCTGACTGTGAATGCGGACTGGACATATCCTGGGTGCAGGGTACGATGTTGCCGATAAGATGGGATCAGCAAACGCAGGCTGAAGTATTTCAATCTCTGGAATTTGATCCTGAGAATCCAATGGTAAAGATGGAAATCAGCCGAATCCTGAATAAGGGATATTCTTCTTATCCCGGGGTTCCTTCAGGATATCAGGATGTTCCCGGCAATGCTGAATCGTTTTCTACATCCTATATTGTCGATGAGGAGAAGACCCATATAAGGGTTTTAAAATATTCTTTTGCGGGATTTATAATCCTGATCCTGGTAACGAGTTTTATTATCTTTATCAGAGCAAAAAGGAGAACCAATTGACGAAAACAAATGATCGAGCCTTGGTGACCTCTCTTCGAAAGCTAATTTATCATGATTATTCGCCTGATTATAAAAGAGATAGTATATAAAAAATTCAATTTTTTACTGGCCTTGCTGGGGGTAAGTTTTGCTGTGGCTTTTTTTGTATTCTTCTTCACAGCCAATGAAGCTTCGACCAGAGAGACGATACGACTGACGAGGGATATGGGCTATAACCTCCGGATTATCCCGAAGGATACGGACATGAATATATTCTGGACCACAGGATATTCAGAATATACCATGCCTGAAGATTATGTGGATCGTTTCTTGCAGTTCAAGGATTTTTCCTTTGCTCATTTGACGGCAACCCTGCAGAAGAAAATAAGCTGGCAAAACAAAGAAGTTATTTTAACAGGGATCGCACCAGAGATTGAACCATCGGGAATTAAAAGAACAGCCATGATCTTCAGTATTGAACCAGCACAGGTATATGTTGGCTTTGAATTGGCAAAAGATCTGCAACTGAAGCAGGGGGACGAGATAGAGGTTCTCGGCAAATACTTCAGCATAAAGAAAACACTGTCCGAAACCGGAAGCATTGATGATATCAGGATTTATGGAACCCTGGCAGAATTCCAGGAAATGGTTGATTTAAAGGGCAGGATTAATGAAATAATGGCACTGAATTGCCTTTGTCTTTCACCCGATGAAAATGATCCTTTGCCAATGTTAAGGGAACAATTGGATCAGGTTCTTCCTGAGGCCAAAGTAGTGATGAATACTACTATTGCAAATGCACGTGAAAGACAGAGACACATGCTTGAAGAATATTTTGTCCTTACCACCATCATTGTGATAATTGTGATTGCTATATGGATAGGATCACTCGCAATGATAAATGCAAAAGAAAGGGAAAAGGAAACAGGTATATTACGCGCCACAGGACACAGTGTCCTGAAAATATCATTCATTTTCCTTGGAAAAGCCCTGATAATCGGAATAATAGGTGCGATTATTGGTTATACAATCGGAACGGTTACAGCATTAAAACTCGGTCCAGGTATTTTCATGATCACTAAAAATTCAATGAAACCCATATATTCATTATTGGCCTGGGCCATAATCTCTGCACCGGTTTTTACAATGTTATCAAGTTTCATACCCATATTGATAGCAGTAATGAAAGATCCGGCGGTCACACTCAGAAAGGAATAGGTATGATTCAACTTGAAGATGTCAGTAAGATATTTGAATCACCCCTAAAACAGGTGGAGGTACTGATAAAAATCACCTTGGAGGTAAAGAATGGTGAATTTATAGTTGTCAAGGGTCCCAGTGGCAGTGGTAAAACGACCCTGCTCCTGAGTATTGGAGGAATGTTACGGCCAACCTCAGGAAATATAAGGATTAATGATAAAAACATTTATTTACTAAGTGATAGGGAGCGGACAAAATTCAGGGCACTGAATATCGGATTTGTTTTTCAAATGTTTTATCTGATCCCTTATTTAAATGTTCTTGAGAATACCATGCTTTCTGGCGGATTGAAAGACATTGGGACAAAGCGCGGGAAGGCGTTAAAACTTGCTGAGGACCTGGGCTTATCGGACCGTGTCATGCACAGACCTTCTGAGCTCAGTGCAGGAGAATGCCAGAGGGTAGCATTGGCCAGAGCCCTGATCCATCAACCAGAAATAATCCTGGCTGATGAGCCAACAGGTAATCTCGATAAGGAAAATTCTTCAGAAGTAGTTCGCATCCTTGCACATTATCATCAAAACGGTGGCACGGTAATTATGGCAACACACGGAGATGATGCAGATAAAATTGCCGATCGTATTATTCTTTTAAATAAAGGGGAAATTTGAAAATATTATTTCATACAGATGAAAAATAATCCAGCTGCATGAGGATATTTAACAATGCAAATGTCGAAGCAGTGTTTTGTTATCTTTATGCTATATGGACCTCTCTATAGTTATTCCCGTTTATAATGAAGCGCAGAAGATCAGGCATGATATCATGGCTGCTTCCGGCTTCCTGTCCGGTCACAAAATGACAGGAGAGATCATTGTGGTGGATGACGGCAGTACCGATCAGTCATCTGAAGTTGTAAAGAATACCGCTGTGGCGGAGGGTGTAAGCGTGAAGCTCACCGGTTATAAGGAGCATACAGGAAAAGGCAAGGCTGTGAAAACGGGGATCATGGAGGCCGGCTCCGGCCTTATCATGTTTATCGACAGCGGTAACTGCGTGCCTTATGATAATATAACCAGGGGTATCGACCTCCTGAAATCCGGTGAATGTGATATTGCCCATGGATCGCGGTTCCTTGCCAGAAGCCTTATTACGCGACCCAGAAAAGCCTACAGGAGGATGGTCTCCTTTCTCTTTCGTAAATTCATCCACCTGCTAAGCCGGATACCCGGAAACCTTACCGACACACAGTGCGGGTTGAAGATCTACCCCAAGGAGATCGCCCATGAATTGTATGCAGCATGCATTACTGATGGATTTTTATTCGATATCGAAATCATCCTCCGGTCCCGGGAGAAAGGATACCGGATCATGGAATTTCCGATCGAATGGACCTCCGATCCTGACAGCCGCCTTTCGGTCAGGGCTACTTTCCTTAGAATTTTTTTTGAATTGCGGATGATACGAAAGGCGCTGGGGCCATCTGGACAGGACAGCTAATCACCCTTGGGCATATCACCCTGCAAAAGGTCCCCGATATCCTTCCTGAGGTAAGTACGGATTTCCTGGCCTGGGCGAAGTTCCTTGTAGCTGTTGAAAAGCGAGATGTAAAGGTACCTTTGACCCGGAGGTGGCCGTTCATATAATTTCTTGATCAGTTCATTTTCCACGGACACCGCAGCTATGATCAATGGGGCTGCCGGTTGGCCATAATTAACATGATCCCACCAGGCCGTGTTTTTATAGGCACGCAGATACCAGGGAAGGGGCCAGTATTCATTGCCGGGAATGATTATTTCGATATGTACTTCCCTGCCATCCGGATGAACCCGGCTCACCCTGGAAACCGCCTCGGCAATATCCAGCACATCCTTTCCCGTATGGGCATAAACATAGGGATTTGCCGGTTCGCAGTATTGCCTGAAGTTGATACTGTGACTGGTATAGAGCCAGTGAACCGCACCGCCAAGAACCAGCACCGAGATACCTGTTTTCAGCCAGCGGAACTTCCGTATACGAAAAATACGGACCAATCCGTAGCCCGCCAGAAGCAACAGCCCGTAATAGAACTGCAGGATGTTCCAGGGCGTTTTATAGGATATGATGCTGTAAATAATCATCAGCAGACAGGTATACAGTCCCACAAAAAGCATAAAATAATCCCCCTGATTCTTGTCCTTCTTCAATACAAGCAGGATGAATCCTGCCAGGGCCATCAGGAGCAGCCATAACTCGCTCCAGGGAAATCCGGACGGGTTTTTGGCAAGTACCAGAAGATCCAGGTAATAATGCCATGGATGAAGGTGGGCATCATCGAGACCGGAACGGGTGAAATACACCTGGTAGGCAGTGATTGAATCCATGATCCCCTGCGGATGACGGAAAAAGGAAGAGTAGAAAGTCACGGATACCAGTCCCCCGGCAATTACTGCAACCAGCAGATGCCATAAAGGATAGTTCATTTGTGTTGGACCGGATGGCCCGTTTCGTCTTACCATGAACAGGATGACAACGGCCGAAAACCCGATGGCTGCATAATTGATGATACAGGTTTCCTTGGTGGCATGCATCAATCCCAGGCAGGTGCCGAACAGGATTGCCCAGCAAAGCTTTTTACTGATGAGGTATCTGTATCCTGTAATCAGGGAGGCAAAACCAAAGAATACCAGCAGCATTTCGTGGATGAAATAACGGCTGTAGAAAACCATGGCCGGCGCCAGGGCAAAGAGCAGGGCGTTGACCAGCACGGTGATCCAGCCCAGGCTTTCTGCCAGCAGAAGCAATAGGATCATGAGGGTGATGCCAAAAATGGCCGTAACCGAGCGCAGGGACGATTCTTTCAGGGAAGCGAAATCTGCCTGTCCGAGCAAGCCCGTTAGGATCCGGGAAGTGTAATACAGCAGCGGGCCATGGTATTCATTCCTGTCGTACCTGTATTCACCTGTCTCGATCAATATGCCCAGCTTGTATGCATTGACCGCTTCATCATTATGCATGGGCCTTTGATTCAGGCCGGTGAAGCGGGCCAGTCCCGCCAGCATGCAGATGGAAGCAAAGACCAGGAGATATTTCAGGGAGTTACTCAATTCACCGGTTTACCGTGGACTTCAACCTCGATATAGTGATTCAAATCGTTATCTGTATTCCCGTTGCTGTATAATCTCACATACTGGCCAATCATTCCCCTGGCATCAACCAGCCGCCCCTTAAAGTTCTCTATATAATGCAGGTCTTCCCCTGCACCGAGTCCCAATGAATTATCATGATCATTGTTGTAAAGGGTAGTCACATTGACAATAAAATCAGGATCATCGGCCACCTGCACGACCACATCGTAGTAGACCCTGCCCTTTTTATGATAATGCCAGAAGGCAATGGCATATATGGTGCATGCTTCCTCGAGGTCAATACTGATGTATTGCGGACCCACATCCAGTTCAATATAGGAACCGTCCGTGGCTTCCTTGTCACCATCTGTAATCAGCTCCGGTTCACCCATTATCGGATACTCGTCTGAACATTCCACCAGCTTGCCCAGGGCGAGATTCACCGTACCTTCGGGAACAAGCAGATAGGGTGTGGATGTCTCATGTTCTTTTTCCAGCCTGTCGACCTTCAGGTCCTTGGGAGTACCCACGTACATGGGCCTGGGATAAGAGATCGTCAGGCGCTTCATCTCCTGTGCAGGGAGTAGCTGGAAGATACTCATCAGGATGGCTGATGAGACCATGGTTATTGGTTTTTTCATACCCTGGATGATTGTGGTCTTATACTAATTTATCCTTTCTAGGATCCTGTGAATTCTCTGCTTTACTGACTCATCATCAATTTTCTCAAGTACTGACTTCAGATGCCATGTTGTTTCTTCAGGATATTCCCAGCTGGTTGCTTCGGCGATCCTCACTACAGCGGCCACGGCTTCCTTTTTCAACGCCGGTTCCTCGAGTATGCCGACGGCCATATCCAGTGCTTCCAGTGATCCTATCCTGCTTAATCCGGAGATGACAATCCTGGATTCAGCCGTATTGGTCGACAGGTCATAGGCATGCCGGATCTCCCTGAATTTGTCAGCATTGCTCATCTGGTTATCCGCCAGTACCACATCAACATAACCCCTGAGGGCAAGGGCATGTTTTCGCTGGTCACCGGTCGTTGAGGCCAGCTGTTTAAGATCCTTCATGGGACCGGCATCCGGCCAGCCTGACAAGGCCCTGATGACAGCCAGCTGAATCCCTTCTACTTCTGATCCAAGGTATTCCCTCAAAACATCCAGGTCCTTGCCATCGCCAATCATGCCAATGATATTGATCAGGGAGGTAAGTACCTCAGGATCTTCGTTATTTCCAATTGCTCCGATGATACCGGCAGACCGGTTTTCGTTTTCAGGCATCTTCTGGGTGACCGCATAAATGGCTCTTTCAGCTTCCTGTCTTTCCCTGCGGGTATCAGTTTGCCTCAGGACTGTGATCAGATCGGGTATCAATGCCGGGGAAGCCAGTTTACCCAGTGCCCTGATGGATTCCATCCGGACATCAGGGTCGGGATCCGTTGCATATTCGGATAAAAGTCCCGTGGCCCCAACCATATTCCTTTCGCCTGTACTCCTGATGAGTTCAGCCCTGATACCGCCTGTTTCTTCCCGGATGCCTGACCGTATGTTTTCATTCGTTTCTGATCCCGGTAGCATGTACAGGCTCTGGCGGGCCAGTTCTTTTTCCACGCCCGTGGCAGAAGCTGCCAGTCCGGCCAGAAAAATCGCATCCGAAGGTTTTCCGATGCTTGCCAGCGCCCGTATTGCCGACATCCTGACATCCTTCACTTCCTCCCTGCCGGCAAGGCTGGCCATGACTTCCCGGTGTACCGAGGAATCTCCGATGGCAGCCAGGGCTGTGAACAGATATGACCTGGGTACGTTTTGCGATCCACGCAGGTCATCGAAGATCCTGCCCAGCCTGTGGCTGCCATCCAGCTGATATACCAGCCGGATGATATATGGATGAAATGCCGGGTCTTCCTGCCGCAGGTGATTTAAGATGAAATGATAGGGATCTTCAGGAGATGTCCTGAATTTCCCTGCAAGGGCATTGTATTTTAATGTTAGAGGGGGATCTGCCTTGTACACCTGCTCGTAAATGCTGGCAGCGTTTTCTATATCACCCCATTCCATAAGCCGGCCGGCGCATTTCAACCGGGCATCCAGCACGGCCCATTTCAATGGGGCCGCGGCTACATGACCAAAGTCATCCAGGTTTTCTGCTGCTTCCTCGCCACCCATGCTTCCCAGGGCGGAAACGGCAGCAAGGGCGAGCTTCTCGGATTCACTGTGCATCAGCCTGGTAAAGGGAATGATGGCAGCTGTGGCCTGCCTGGCCGCAAGGGAATTTATGACCGCTATCTGCAGCGGTTCATCTCCTTCTGCCAGGACTTGCAGCAATGCCTGGTCGGCTTCGGCACCCGGAATTTTTTCGAGGGCCAGCAGTGCCGTGCCGGCCATTCCGGGAGTTCGCAGCAGGGCTGACAATACAGGGACCGAACGGGCGGTTCCAATCACACCCAGTTCCCTGCATACATATTGTTTTCCTGCCGCCGTTGCATCTGATTGCAGGAAGGCTATCATCAGGGATTCGACCTCGCTGATGGTCTCAGCATTGTTATGAACTTCCATCATCAGCTCCTGCAGATCAGGCAGCCAGCTTCTGCTTTTGTCATAATCATACCCGGCCAGCACACCGAGTATTTTTTCCATCTCTGTCCGGATCTCCGCGGCCGGTACCGGCTGGGCCTGCAGGTTTATAACCGTTGTATACAGCAATGATACCATTACCAGCCGGATGAACGATCTGGGAAGGAAGGTGGATGGTGCTCGGGTCATTTCCAACAGGTATAAAATTAATTTCTGGTCAATAAAAATCTATTTCTGTACTACAGATGCCAGGGATTCCTCATCGGCCTGCTGAGCATACGGTTGGCAGCGGGATTATCAATAAACGCTTCTTTTACCGGATCCCATCGTAGTTTTTGTCCCAGCCTGATGGCTATATCGGCCTGGTGGCAGACGGTATCGGACCTGACAGCCGTTTCAATGGGGCACATCACCGGAGAACCGGTCCTGACCGCATCCAGAAAATTCCGCCTGTGATCATTGCTGCGGGGCAGCTGTATCTCATCCGGCCCGATGATCGTTTTGAGCAGGGATCTTGGTTCTGCATCGATGTAACCGCGGGCCACATATACCCATCCTACATGGCCCTCAAACAGTATTCCCATGGAATTGGGAACATTGAACTGGGGAATTCGTTTCCGGGCGGAAATATGATCGATGTATACCAGCTTTACACCATTGGCATAGGTATGCAAAGCCTCCCAGGTATGGATGGTATCGTACAGGCCTTCTTCAGGGATGGTTCCCCGGCCTTCCACCTCGACCGGTCCGGTCAGATCGGCATCAAGCGCCCATTGCACAATATCCACATGATGGATGCCGTAAGCACCGCTGATACATCCCACCGAATGATCATAAATCAGGGTAAAGTTCCTGGTACATCGCAAATGGGTATAGGGTACCAGGGGAGCGGGACCAAGCCACAGGTCATAATCAAGCCAGTCAGGTACGGGCTCTTCAGGCTGAACGCCCACCGGTGTATAACTGGCTGATCCAATGGTGATTTTCTCAAGGTTCCCCAATTTACCGTTTCTTACCAGTTCGCATGCAAAACGGAACCTTTCATCTGAGCGTTGCTGGGTCCCATGCTGAAAGACAACACCATACCTGTTGATGGCCTGTCTCATGGCCTGGCATTCCCTGAAAAACAGGCTCAGGGGCTTCTCATAATACATGTGTTTCCCCTGCCGGGCAGCCTCCATACCGATCAGTGCATGCCAGTGATCCGGGACGGCTATCAGAACGGCATCAATGTCTTTCCGTGCAAGCAAATCCCTGAAATCATTATAGGCTGTACACTCCTGGCTGCCGTACCGGTTGTTGGTAAACGCAACAGCCGAGGCAGCATCTTCCGAATTGACATCACAGACGGCTTTCACGCGGATATCATCATACTCGATGAATGACCGCAGGTGGCCGCTGCCCATTTCGCCCACCCCGATGAGGCCGAAGTTTATCCTGTCATTGGGCAGTGTCCTTCCCGGTGCGCCGAAGACCCGGGCAGGCAGAATGGTGGGAAAAACTAGGGCTCCGGCAGTACCGGCCATTGATCTTTTCAGGAAATCCCTCCTGTTCTGCTGTATTTTCATAAATCCCTATTTGTTGTTACCTGCCTGATGACCACCGGCCATCCTGAGGCAAACATCGTTAAAATATTCAATGCTCTGCTTTATCTCCGGCCGTTCCTGGTCCCAAGACCGGGAATATTCCAGTCCGAAGACAGTTGGTTTTACACCACTCATACCGAGTTGCCGGATGATGGCATCCAGGGTAAGTGCTCCCTTCCCCCAGGCCACATCATGGCCTTCCGGTCCCGCTTCATCCAGGTCATGCACCTGAATGGTTATCAGCCTGTCCCCTAGTAATTTAACTGCATCCAGGGGACTGATCCCCGAACGTGACCAGTAGCCAAGGTCCCCGCATGCACCGATCAATGGACTGCGTTCCCGGCAGACCTCAAGCAGGTTCTCCGGATCCCAGTAAATGGGTGAGATATCTTTTCCATGATTGTGTATGGCCAGTTTGATATCGTACTTCTCACAATACTCCTCGATCAGGTCCAGGGCTTCCGGTCCGGGTTCGGAAATGAAGGTTTCAATGCCCATTTTCCTGCCAAACTCGAATATCTCCCTGCAGGTCTCCTCATCTCCCGGGATGTCGTGTATGTAATAGCTCACCAGTGTCACGCCGGCCGACAGAAACTTCCTGCGCACGGCAATCAGGTCCTCCTCGCTCAGGGTATAATCAAAATTGCCCGTTATCTCATCACTTACCCGCTGCACATTCATCCCTTCCAGGTAGAGGAGTCCCAGTGAAGCAGCCTGCTCAATGGTCTCGAAAAGGGTGTTGTTCTTAAAACTGTAAGCGCTCAGTCCCAGCCTCCAATCCAGCCTCTCACGGGCCTCAACGGCCGGTGTCAGTTGATTGCTGGGCGTGGCGGGGGCATCCAGATCGCCCAGAACGAACTGTATCCCGTCGAGGCAGTGTACCAGCACCTTCTCATTCCAGTTGATGTGTGCATTATGGCCGAGGGAGGTATAGAATACCCTTCCCCTTCCGTAGTTCCTGATCCAGCTGATGGCCAGGTCCTTATCTGCCCTTCTTTCGGGAAGGATGTACCTGTCTTCACCCATGTCGGTCTTGTCCGTGTCAATGGATAGCAGGATGCGCAGTCGGTCACGTGTATAGGGTTCTGTAAACTGGAAAACCTCATCGCTCACCTCGAATCCTTTCCCCTCGAAGGCACGGTTCACAGGATGGGAAGATTCATCCAGTTTCAGTGTGATCCATTCATGGGGTTTCCACGGGTGTCCGCCGTTTTCATACCCGCCCAGCATTTCGCCATATTCTGGGAACTGGTCATAAACCGGCCACTGGCAGAAGGTGGCCCCGGCCGCATGGATGCCGAAAAAGCCCTTCCCGCTGTATACATATTCCAAAAGGTTATTTCTCAGTTCAGGATCGTCAAAAAGCACTCCTACAGTATTGTTGAAACAGATGGCATCGAACTGGTTTAACCAGGCTGATTTGAAAACCATTGTGTCATTGCTGAAATAAGTTTCGTATGCTCCCGTTTGCCTGCCCATCAGCTGCAGCATATAGTTCGCATACGGGACGGAAGGATGACCTGCGCGGATCTGGCCGTCCCAAATATCCATGTTGAAGACCAACAGTTTCCGGGTTTTCTCAGGTGCAACCACAGCCGCTCCGGGTACCGCATTGTTGATCAGGTCAATGGCTGAATCCGGGAGGTTTGCATAAAAGGCTTCAGCCTGGCAGGCAGGTTTGAAGGGCTGTGCATAGGAGATATCAGCAAGAGGACACAGGCACAGGAATGATATTACCGGAATAATGATGTCTTTCTGTCTCATACAATAAATATACTATACTTATTTTTATTAATTTGAGAAACCAATCCATTTTTAACGCATGAAAACTAAATTATCCCGAAGAAGATTTCTGCGAAATACCTCCGTGCTCGCTTCAGGCGGGATCCTGTCCGGCCGGCTCCCGCTCATTTCTTTCAAAGGGAATAAGGAATCAAGGGCTGCTGGTACCATCAGTATTGATCCGGATCCACTTTTTAATCTGTCCCCATACCTCTATATGCAATTCATGGAACCCCTGGGAGTAACTGACAGTTCAGTTGACGCTGCCTGGGATTTCATGCATGAAAAGTGGCGTGAAGATCTCATTGCGATCACAAAAGAGCTT
>Ga0111175_1012_pt1 | contig 36233 bp, 27 predicted proteins | sample DeeMarSWOR324_28_FD_80228 | JGI IMG/M metagenome (GOLD analysis project Ga0111175, IMG submission 80228) | Bacteroides sp. SM23_62
AGGTCTTGCCCTCGATCGCCGGGAACCGAGTGAGCTCAGTGAACTGGTCAGGGGCTGTGCAGACCAGTGCCAGCTCACCCTTCTCCGACAAGACCAGCAGCAGATCCTGGTCGGCCAAAAGGAGGAGCTGACCACCGTAGCGTCCGCCTCTCCATTTCCGTTCACCGTCCTCAATATCGATGCAGACCAGACTGGGACCGTCAAAGCCAAAGGCATGGCCCTTGTGAATGACAAAATCATTGAAGTTGGGTTTCATCCGGACCGACGTCCAGTGCTCTTTGATTTTCCATCCACCGGGTTCCTTGTCGACAGAGATGCGGCGCATACCTTTTACCCCGCCGGCGCTAAGCAGGAGGTCGCCGTCTGGGGTAATAGCAGGCTGCACGATGCGTTCTTCCGGCCACTCATGCTGCCAAAGCAGCCTACCGTCTGTTGGTGCAACACTGGTCGCGCCGATTTCACTCATCAATAGGATCTGTGGAACGCCGTCGATTGTCAATAGGTGTGGCGAGCTGTAGCCGGCACCGCCATCCGGACCAAACCAGCGTGGATCACCTGTACTACATTCATAGGCGGCGAGAGTGCCAGCAGTGGCAACGATGACGATGTCATCAACCACCAATGGCGAACTCGTGAAGCCCCAGCCTGGAAGCTCCACACCGGTGTCAAACCAGGCGTTGCGCGACCACACAAGAGCGCCGTCACGGGCGTCAAGGACGTTCAGGATTCCGGTCGCACCCAATGTATATACATGACCGCCGCTGAGGGTCGGTGTCGCTCGCGGACCGACCCCAGCATGTGAATCCCAGAACCGTGCCGAATCACTGTGTCTCCACACAAGTTTGCCGGTGGTTACATTGTAGCAGGCGATGACCTCGTCATCACCTATTTGCTCCTGGGTATAGAAGAAGTCACCGTGAACCGCGAAGGATGAGCAGCCCGGACCGATAGGTCGTCGCCACAACTCTACTGGTGGCGACAAGGACCAGTCGGTCCTGATCTGTACGCCAAAAATGATCCCGTCGCGATGGGGTCCGCGAAAACCGGGCCAGACGGCTTCGGTCTCCGACGCTTCTGGCACAGACTGGACCACCGTCGGCTCATTGCCGGATTGGGCCAGGAACAGCTCCTCAGGTGTCTTCGCCCATCTCCAGGCGAAAACCGCACCGGCGTCTCCTGTAATGCCATCTGAACGAAGAAGGATCCAGACTCCGCATGCGAGCATTATAGTTACGACCATGGTCGCCCGACGAATTACGGCAGAGAGACGACGGCTGGCCACCGCCCAAATGACAAAGGCGAGGCTCAGGACCGGGATGGCGTATACGAAGAACATCATCCCCTGAAATCCTGTCTCAATCGACTTGTGGATTAATCGAGGTGTAACGATCAGCGCGACTATCATCAGGATGACGGCACCCCAGCGCTCTGTTCGAGGAGCCTGACTGAAGAACGCCCACCACATGATAATGGCCAACCCTCCCAAGAGTCCCCCCAATACCCCGAATACAATAGTGCTAGCCCCTGGGATAATAACTGGGATGCCAAACCTGATCAACCACTGCAGCATCACGATGATCACACCGGGCCAAAGTTTGAGCGGTTTCTGTAGAGTCGGTTCGTCGGATGGTACTTGTTTTCTTCTTTTTAACATTGTCTTCTACTTAGTTAAACCTGAAAAACCCATCGGTTTTCCCAGGCTTGTATTTTTGATTATATTTTGTTCTCCAAAGCATCAAATAGTTGAGGCAAAAACTATTGGTTTTGGCTTTGATTTTCCGCAACATCTTCATCATATTGAACCAAGTAGCCGCCAGTAAGGTATTTATTGCATCTCCCTGAGATCCGCTGAGATAATTTCTGAGCATTCCATGGTCATGTTTTATGTGGCCGATTACAGGTTCAATCCCCGCCCTGGCCCTGAAGTACTTGCGTGTTTTCTGTTTTTGATAATAGGTAGCATCTGCCGGCAGCTTTCCCGGGATCTTTATCTCAGTACCTAAAACATTCTTTTTTCCCTTGTAACCTCTGTCAAGGATTGCAATTTTCGGAAACCGGCCTGTCAGCCTCTCAATTTGCCGCAGCTGGGGATCCAGTGTAGCTGCATCATATGGATTATCACTAAATGGCAAAGCTCCAACAATAATTCCCGACTTCATATTCCTGGCAATGGATGACTTATTGCCAAACTCATACTTATTTGCTTCTTTCCCTTTTGCAATGTATCTCACTTCAGGTTCATGAAGACTGTAGGTTTTATTCTGATCTTTCTGCTTTTGACTCAAAACCTTCTTAAAGATCAGGAGATCCTGCTGGTACCGATCCAGCTGTTCATCATTTAACTTCCTCTCCAGATCCCTGACGACCCTTCCGGCTATTACCTTAATCTTCCGGGCAGCGGCATTTGCCTTTTTGCGTCGCTTGGGATGCTCCCGAAAACGCTGGTCTATTATCAATTGCTTTAAGGTTCGCTTGTAACTCTGACGCAATATTATACCCTCATCTTTGGCAATCTCCCTGCACTTTTCGATAATCTTTTTCTGAAGTTTAGTATCTGTGGGATAGGTTATATTCTTTTCCTGGACGGTTGAGTCCACTAACAACTGCTTCTCCTGGATCTCTTTTTTTTCAAAAAGTTCAATGGACAGTTTAAGTATCCGCTCCATCCTTTCTTCAACCAGGCGTTGCCTGAACTTGATCAGCTCGGTTGTATCAAAAGGCCAGTGATGTTGAAAATTCACCTCCTCACAGAAGTATTGCCAATAAGTATTCTCTTTCCACCTGTCTACCACACTTTCGTCACTTTCTTTGAACATCCTTTTCAGTAAGGTAACCCCGGATATCTTCCTGATTGGTATGGACGGTCTTCCGTTATCAGGGCAGTAATAAGCCGATAAATCCTGCTCCAACCCATCCCAGTTTATCTTCTCAGCAAGCCGGCATAACTCGTGCTCATTATTAATAAACTGAACCAATGGAACCTGGTACATGTTTAACTGGGGTGTCTTCTCTATTTTTCCGATCATTGTGCAAGGTTTTACCCTATTTTCGGCAAAACCTTGCAATCTGAGATGATTATACCATCATTAATATTAACTTTATATGCTTGATTATCAACATGGTAATAATTTTTTCAGGTTCGACTACTTATAATATTTTGCAATGTAAAGAAAAAAATTTGCCTCCCGTAAACGAGGAGAAATTGATTAATCCTGTAAACACGAATCCACCGAACAGGTAACACACTGGTTTACAGATTGACGAATTGAATTGAAACCTGAGCAGTATCCAGCATCATATGAGGTTTATTGATTGCTCCACCGCAGAAATTCAAAAAATAGCAGGTTTAAATTTTTTCTAAAAGATCGTTCCATCCGGCAGATTTCGACTCCGTGAAGCAGGATAGTCGAAGCAGATCTCGGTCAAAAAAGTCAGATCCTGACTGTTTCAGTGAGTTCCTTTTGACCGGGAAACTGTAACGATCCAACAAATACTCCAGGATTATCAAACTGATTCAGTCATTCTCCCCTATGCCATTCATCCCAAATTCAACCATTCATCCCAAAAATATCGCAGATCATAACAAAACCTATCCTGTGCATTACAAGAAATTGTGATCTGATATTGGCTACCCTAGATTTGATCAGAATTTGAAGAACTAAAAAATTAAAAAGTGAATTCATCCAAAAATACCGTAAGTATCGAAGGATTCGATTATCTAGTTCTCCTAATAGGGGGTATGTTAGATGAATTTTTTGTTCGCTTCAAACATACTTTACCGAGTGATAGGGCAACAGGCAATAAAGCTATGGTTTCTGAACAACTATTCTGTACTCGGTTTGCTGGCGATTTAATCAAATTCACGTGTAATTCAGTGGTGGCTCTGGCACTTTATGTCCTACTCAAACCAGTAAACAAAATTATCTCGTTGATTGAGGCATTTAATAAGTTGGTGCATAGGGTCATTTGTGCTATCAATCTGATTAATCGTTTATTTGATCTGCTGCTTACCTGAAGAAAACTACCTGTAAATCTGACTTAAAACCAGAAGAGAAAATTTGAACAGATCTGAAGCGTAAAGGATGTTCTTGCATTACAGGAGATCCAAAAACCTGTTCCCAAGGCCAATGACATCCTGATTAAACTACATGCGGCATCCGTAAATCCACTTGACTGGCATTTCCTGAGAGGTGTACCATTTCCGGCCAGCATAGGGCGCTGACCAATCAGACCAAAGAGACGGGTTGAAGCAGTTGGCGGAACCGTAAAGCAGTTTCAGCCGGGACAAAGTGTCCTGATTAATGGTGCGTCTGGTGTTGTGGGTATGATAGCAGTGCAGTTCGCCAAATCATTAGGTTTCAGATCTTGAACGTGCATTAAGTCCCAAAGGAATTCGTGTCATCATCGGATATTCTTCTCCGGTTCTTTTGTTACAGACCATGTTCCTGGGACCATTCCATTGATTTCAATGACCGGGACCAGGAAAATAGGTCTCATAGGAGATGCGAACGCAAACCATAAAGACCTGGTTTTTCTGAAGGAGCTTCTTGAAGCCAGGAAAGTAATGCCTGTTATAGATAGCCATTACACCACATCTGCGTTTTTTATAAATACGGATAAAGCCCTCAATCCAGAACGTTTCCTACACGTAACTGCCTTCCGTAACCTGATCCTCTCGAAACCCTGCCCTGATCTTAATCACTGACTTCTATTGTATCCCGTCAATTGAAAGATCCAAATAATTTTATATATTCTAGGATTAAAAATTTGCACAGGAATCAAAAACGATGAAAAAATCAATCCTCTTCATAGGTAGTATACTACTCCTGGGAAAATGTACACAACCTGAAGTAAGTCGGGAAATCCCGGCTTCTTTGCAGGAGGTCTACGAAAATGCCTTTTTGGTTGGAAGTGCCTTGAATGAAGGAATCGTCTCTGGTGCAGATAGGGCTTCTCAGGCTATTGTACTTGAGCAATTCAATAGCATCACCGCAGAAAATGTCATGAAGGCCGGGCCAATTAACCCACAGCCAGGCGTATATAATTTTACTCCAGCTGATGAGTTTGTTGAATTCGGAGAAGAAAATGACATGTTCATTATCGGCCATACATTGGTTTGGCATAATCAAACCCCTGCCTTGTTTTTCCTGGATGAGCATGGAAATCCCAATACCCACGAAGCCCAGGTTGAACGAATGAGAAACCATATCGAAACAGTGGCAGGCAGGGTTCATGCATGGGATGTGGTGAATGAAGTAATAGATAATGACGGTTCCTACCGACCAACAACCCGGATTAAGGGTATCGGAAATGGAGATAAACTCGTAAAACTGGCCTTTAAGTTTGCCGGCGAATACGCACCCGGTGCCGAGTTATATTACAACGATTTTAACGCCTGGCGACCGGCTAAAAGGGATGGTATTGCGAGGCTTGTCAGAATATTACAGGAAGAAGGGATCCGGATTGATGGCGTGGGCATTCAGGGTCATTGGGGACTCAATTACCCCAGAACAGAGTACATCGAGGCAGCCATTGATACTTTTGCCTCACTGGGTGTGGAGGTAATGATTACTGAGCTGGGTGTGGATGTCCTTCCCTTGACCAGAGAAGGCCAGATAATCGGTAGCGTTATGAGTGATAAACAGTTTCAGTCAGAGGAATTCAAGGAGTTCCTGGATCCCTTTACAGATGAACTTCTTGCCGGTATACAACAAAAACTTGCTGATCGTTATGCTGAGTTATTCGGTATTTTTATAGTAAACGTGACAAAATTGACCGGGTAACGCTGTGGGGTGTACATGATGGCATGTCCTGGAAGAATGGCTATCCGGTACCGGGAAGAACAAACCATCCTTTGTTGTATGACAGGGACAAAAAAGCCAAACCTGCCCTTGATGCTGTTTTGAGCATACCGCATAACATAGAATAACATGTGATACTTCGGATCATAAAGGAATAAAATTGTGACGTATTATACAACTGATAACAATGTATATGAAAAATAGGCCAGATACTCTTAAATCAATGGTTTTGGTACGCTCCAAGCCATATTTAACTGGATAGCAAATCACCTGTAATCGCCAGCATTTCATATACATATCATTAGCAATTATGTAACATAATTCAACAAGATGAAGGCAATGATTCTACTGGCAACTTCTGGCCTTCTTTTTATCACAGGCTGCAATGGCCCTGATAAAAAGCATGATCAAATAAGAAACCGAAACATTGAAATTATTGAACTTTATGTGGAAGAAGTATGGAATAAGTGGAACCTCGACTTGGTAGATTCAATAATTGGGGATGATTTTGTTGATCCTGCGTCAACGACAGGTGAGAAAGGACCTGAGGCATTTAAAGAAATTATTACCAACTACCAAACCAAGTATCCTGACATGGAAGTTACCATTGATGAATTGGTAGCTGATGGGCACAAAGTAGCATGGAAGTGGACTGCTACCGGAACCCATGCTTCTACTAATCAGCATGTAATTTTTAGCGGAACTATTATCGATAGATTTGAAGATGGCAAAATCGTACAACGTTTGGCAGCCTATGATTGAGTAACATTACAATAACAATTATTAGATCAGCAAGAAAACTACGCATACCGTTGACCGTCAGTGGCAGTAAATCAAAGATAACCAATGTGAAAATCAGTCGTCCTCAAATAATATTGTTTTCAGTAATCGCCATAGGCATTATATTATTCCTGTATGTTTTTACTAAATCTTATGTCTCAGCATTTACACATGATGAAAGCTTTTCTTATCTGAATTACTGTAAAGAGAGTTTCATGGAAATTATCTCTTTCAGCAATTGGTATACAAATAACCATGTATTGAATAGTCTATTCATGAAATATTCAGAACAGCTATTCGGTAGTTCTGAGATTGCACTAAGACTGCCCAACTTATTGTTACTCATTGTTTACATGGTCTATAGCTATTTCTTGTTCAAGAACACAAAGTCCCTCCTGACCGTTGCAATGTTTTCATTGATGTGCACCAATTGCTTACTGATGGATTTATTTGGATTAGCTCGTGGATATGGTATGTCTTGCGGGTTTATGTTAATGAGTTTGTATCATTTCATGGAATATTGCAAAGACAGCAAAATAAGAAATCTTGCGCTTTTTCATGCTGCGGCTCTCTTGTCATGTTTGAGTAATTTCACATTGCTAACCTTCTACGTTGCCATTATGCTTGTGTACAATCTGATTGCATTTCTGTATGCTAAATCCATCTCTGATGAAAAATATAGCTTCTTTAAATCAAACAAGTTGCATATCATTCCCCTCCTTTTGGTAATCATAGTCCTTTACGAGCCTGTCAGGAGAGTGCTTACTTACAGTACACTTGATTTTGGTGGTAAGACAGGATTTTACCAGGATACGGTAACAGCTTTAATATTTAATACTTTTCACGGTACAGGCCTTCCCTCAGTAGCAACACTGGTTCTTCAGATAATATTCACCTGCCTGCTATTCATTTCCTTATTCATTATTGTGCGCATGATCATTAAAAAGAATAAACCATTCTTTGAGCAACATTTAGGATTAATCGTTTCTTGTTTTCTTTTGATTTTAATTTCAGTAATCATAATACTACTACACGTAATACTCGGAGCAGATTATCCGATTGCTCGTTTTTCAATCTTTCTTTTTCCGCTTTTTATGGTTCACCTCGGATTTCTTGTTCATTATTTGATGTCCTTGAAATATGATAAAGTAATACTTGCGGTCATATTTAGTATTGCCTTGGCATCCATGATCAGTTTTTGGCAAAAAGCTAATTTGTATTCATCTGCTGAATGGGCTTACGATATGAAAACGAAAAATATGATTCAAGCCCTGATGTCTCACCGGGAGAAAAATAATCCTAGCACTGGAAATATAAAACTTGGAGTCAACTGGCTTTTCGAACCTACCATTAATTTTTACAGAGAAAAAATGGAAATTGATTGGCTTTTACCTGTTGACCGTAATGGCATAAGTAAAAATGATGATTACTATTACATTTTTAAAGACGAACTTGATCAACTGGATTCGTCTGAATATGAAATAATTGAAGAGTATAAAAATATCAACACATTGCTGATTTTAAACATCAAAGACACTGATATAAAATAAGCACCTGTCAAACGGGTGTTTATTCAAGACGCCAATAAATGAAATGAATCGAGGAAATATTTCACATTTTTTCAGAAATCTCGGGCTGCTTTATGCTGCCGACTTTATTAGATTTCAAGTTCATAGAATAAAACACCGAAAAATAAATCAGGATTTTAGACAGCATAATCCATCCATTAAAATGCCCCCAGATTATCTGCTCTATGAATCCTTTGCCTTAAATTACCCGGCATATTATTATGGCGGCAGAGAATCTGCAAAGGATTTGTTTAATCATTTTTCAAAGTATAAATCCCGGCATAACCTGAATATCCTCGATTGGGGGTGCGGCCCGGGAAGAATTATTCGCCACATGCCTGAATTATTTGATGATAGCTGTACATACTATGGTACTGATTATAATTCAAAATCCATCAAGTGGTGTGCCGCAAATATTCCAGGTATTTATTTCTCCCATAATGCGCTGTCTCCGCCGCTGAATTATGCCAATGATCAATTTGATATTATATATGGTATTTCGATTTTTACACATCTATCAGAGGAAATGCATTTTGCCTGGATAAATGAATTGTTTCGTATCATAAAAAAAGATGGGATCATATTATTAACCACTGCCGGGAGTGCTTTTAAATCCCTTTTTACACAAAGTGAAAAAACCCGGTTTGAGAATGGTAATATTATTATAAGAGATAAGGTCAGAGAAGGTCACAGGACGTTTACAGCTTTCCATCCGGTTGGATTCATTCAAAGATTATTCTCAAATTTTGAGATCCTTGAACATATTGAGCGAGATCCGGTTGACAATAAATTACCACAAGATATATGGATTGTTAGAAGGAGAAATAGCGTTTAACATTTTATAGATGAAAGGTTTCTTAGGTTGCACGACACTTCTTACCGCTTTCCACAGTATAAATATTTAAAAATGCAGCTCAGTAATATTACATATAATGATCTGAAAGAAATAGGGAAATTGCAACCCGAAGGTTGGCAGGATATAGTGCCCGAATTTGAGTATTATATCAGGAAAAAATTTTGTTTTCCCGTAAAAGCAATGATTGATAATAGCATTGTGGGAGTTGGAACATTGATTGTTTTCGCTAATACAGGTTGGCTGGCACATATTATTGTAGATCAAAATTATCGAAATAAAGGTATCGGATTTCAAATCACTGAAAAACTGATAAATGAGGGAAAGAAAAAATCAGTTGGCACCCTTTTATTGATAGCGACTGAACTTGGTTTACCTCTGTATAAAAAGGCAGGTTTCAGAATGGTAACAGAGTATCAATATTTCAAGCGAGATAATCCCTGGAGAGATTTTCAATTATCCCCGAATATCTTCCCGTATGAAGATAATCTTAACTCAGAAATATATGAAATGGATAAAAAAATATCAGGTGAAGATCGAAGGTCACTTCTGGCAGATTATTTAGAAACTACGCTTGTTTACATTGAAGGTAGCTCTATAACAGGATTTTATATGCCTGATCTGGGTGAAGGAATCATACTTGCCAATACCACAGAAGCAGGTCTGGAATTGATGAAGATTAAATATTCGAAGGTTGACAAAGCAGTCCTTCCTTCAGAAAACCAAATTGGTATTGACTTTTTAACACAAAACGGATTTACGCTCTCAGAGACTAAAGGGACAAGAATGATCCTGGGAAAGGAAATTGACTGGAAGCCCGAAAAGGTATTTAGCAGAATTGGCGGTAACTATGGATGAAAATATACCCTTTACCGGACAATGATTTCGAAAAACCGTGTGCTGTGATCTCCCGGAAGGTTTAATTCCAGTTTTCCGGCTTTGATTTCGGAAGCGACCTTTTCACCACGGCTTCCCAGATCATCAAGAATGAAGACCGTTGCATTTTCCGGATGATCCAGTGCGATCAACACTTTCCCTTTGATCGGTTCAGTAATGATCGGTGGTTCACCGAGCTCCAGCACGGCAACGCGTTGTGCTGGTGGCAAGGCCACTCTCGAGGCATGGCGGTCATGGGTTTGATCACGATCTGCAGCGTTTCCGTATTGCGTGCCGCTGTTCCGCGCCCGGCCCAAAGCCGTCAGGAGAAGATGATTACTGCTGTGAATGGATTCCTTATCGTTTAAGGTTGTTAATGTAATCAGACCGTAGCTGGTGCTGGATTCAATGGAAATGGTTTCGGTATTGATATTGATTCCGCCGATATAACCGCAAACACCCTGTGTCCTTTGTGTGTTGATGAGCATATAACCTTGCCCCCAGTCCCATGTTAATTCCCCGCTCATACTCTGGGCAACTTTTTGCTCTTGATTCAGATAGGATTTAATGCCGTGTGCTTCATAGTGCGGCATGGGCTGGGATACAAATTCATTGCCGACTTTCCCCACGATCGCGAGCATATGTCCGAATTCATTTACTTCCGGAATTTCTTCATTAAAAGTTAACATAAATGCTTCAGGGAAAAAACGTGAAGGGATGGCAGAAGGCATGTTGAGCTGGGACGGAGCAATGCGTCGGATAAACACCGGATCAGCCTCGACGATGTCCTGTCGATGCCAGAGCCGTGCAAGCGTGGGATATTGCAAAACCACGGAAGGATTTTGCCCGACATTGAAGAAACCATTTGTCAGCATGGGATTTTCCTCCGGTGGTCGGCGGGGGACCAGCAAAAACTGGATCAGACCGTCCCAGCCCTGAAGCAGCCCGCACGCGATCATGGTGAACGATGCCTCCATTAAATGTTCGTTCCAGGCTCCGATATTCCACTCGCTGACCGTGTAGGGGCGATTCAGAACCTGCCGGGGTGCAAGGTTACCAATCAATCCGGCCTGTGGCGACTTGAGCATTGACTGGTTGTGGAAAACCGCATCCTGTGTGCGCCATCCCCCCTGGGGATGATCAAAATAATCATGCTGGTCCAGGTAGTCCAGGTGCGAATCGGCTTCAAGAACATGCCGCATGGAATATGAATGACCACGCCAGTTGGAACCGCAGATGGTTTGCTTGCAACCAAGTTCTCGCAGATAGGCGTATGATCGCGCATAGAATGCCGTCAGTTTTTTATGAAGAAATTCTGTTTGGTCGGACTTGCGTGGTCTCATGCCAATGTCTTTATCGTTAACTTCGACATGCCAACCGGCCATTTCAAATAAATCGATGTTCTCTGCTTCCAGACTTTCTGCGGCTGCCAGAGCACAAGGATATTCATCCAGGGTCCAGGCCTCACGCAAGACTTCTGTGTTCTGATATTTGTCCCGAAGGAACGCTGAAAACTGTTGTTGTATCTCTGCCCAGAATACAGGCAGGTCATTTTTAATCCAGTTCAAAGCCCAGAAGGGACTATCCTCGTTTTTCAATTCAAATGCAACAAGGGTCGGATCATCAGCATAACGAAGTCCGGTATAAGGATTTTGATGATGGTAGAACGATTTCCAAAGTTCCCGGACTGTCTGTTCCATATTGTCATTGAAAAACAAGATCACATGGCTGGATGTTATGACCTCATTCCCTTCAGGATCAATAATCTCAAATTCCGTCCAGTAAATCGGGGTCAGCACAAGATAAATTCCAGCCTGTTTGCACTGGTAGATTAAATAATCCATCCGGTCCCATTCCTCTGGAGACGGCAGGCCAAAACCATGGGCCCGGCCGAAATTCAGTCCATGCCGCCTCATCCATTGCACCAACCACTCCGCATCTGCCTTGTCGGGAAAGGGATTGATCTGTCCACCCAAAAACCGAGCCGGAGTACCATCCTCAAAAACGAAATGGCCTTTGCCGTCCTGTTTGAGGAATCCGTGCATGCCCCCCGGTTTCTCAATATACCGGCCGGCATCTAAAATGCCCCCAGCGGTAATATCATCTTTGTGTGGAATATATGGAAGCCAATCCTCGGTATCTGGATTGGTATAGTGACCTGCTGAACCTGCCACCTGACGGCTCCAGGCATTGAGGTCTGCAGCACCGGCCTGACGCGGCGATTGTGCTTGTGCTTGAATTGAAAATTTACAACATAATAGTATGAAAAGATGGAACAGGGTTAATTTCAGATCATTCATGAATTCTTATTCCCTTTTTAATGAATAGAATGGGATAATTGCTAAGCTGAATGAAATATTTCAGTCGATCGTGCATCAGGTTGCTGTAAAAGCAAATAATTCATAATATACAAACAAACGCTCACTTTGCACAGAAACTTTATGCCCAAAATATCATAGTTTATAATGAATAAAGACATTGGCCAACGGGTATGACAAAGTGTATGTGAAACGGTCCTTTAATTTTTCTGAATTGTCAAATCATCACTAAATTTAGATATTAAGCTGGATTATTAACAGCAAGCATGGTAAAGACAATCCGCATGGAAAAATTTGACCGTTAGGAACCAGTACAGAGATGAAATAATTAAACCCATGGTAAAAATATATTTCCTGTTCTTATCAGGGATCATCAGCAGTTTCTCAGGTTATAGCTATTACAACGACTCACTGGATATTGAGAAAATCAGTGAAGGATTATATGAATTCTCGATTGAAAAAAGGGATAGACCCGAGCGATTAACCAAATTCCCCATAGACAGCATCATTGATCGATATTCAGTACAAGCAGGGTGTTGGAGTGATATTGATTATCATGATGATGATCCTGCAACCTGGGAATCTGCCGAACATTGGCGAAGGCTCTGTGAGCTGGCCATTGATTATGCAAATCAAAGGGAAAAAGCTGAAAGCAACGAAAAGAAATTAGCGCTCATTGAGGCCGGCATTAATTACTGGATCAAGCATAAACCCGAATCTTCAAATGGGTGGTGGAATGCCATAGGTATACCCCTGTATATAGGTAAAGTACTGGTTCTTCTTAACCATGGTGAATTACCTGATTCGACGATTAACAGCGCCTTGGATATGATGGGACCTGGCATCAGGGAGGACCATTATCATTACGGTGGCCGTGCAACGGGACAGAATCTTTTATGGCTTGCCAGTGTGCATTTACATATTGCTGCCATTGAAAGAGACATTGAGGGGATGAAACGGGCTTTCAGTGAAACAGTGAAAGAGATATCCTATTCCAGCCAGGAAGGCATTCAGTTCGATCACAGCTTTCATCAGCATGGCAAGCAATATTACAGCTGGGGATACGGACGCGTTTTCACGCTGTTTCTTGCTCAGTTTGCCTATCTAGCACATCAGACACAATTTCAGTTTCCTCCTGAAAAGATTCGTCTTATATCAGATTTCATCCTCGATGGCCAGCAATGGATCATCTATAAAGGCCAGCCAGATTATATCGCTACCGGACGTGAAATATCACGGCCGCCACGGGATGACACCCTATGGTTATGGGCCCTGGAACTGATGTCAACCATTGATTTAAGTAGGGAAGGCGAGTATAAAATTCTGATTCAGGATTATTACGCACTGAATGACATGGTGAGAGTTACCGGGAACAAGCATTTCTGGCATTCCGACTTTATGGTGCACAAGCAACCAGCCTATTATGCTTCAGTGAAAATGGCATCCAACAGGATCATATGGTCAGAATCGGGCAATGGTGAGAATCTGAAGGGATATTATTTGGGCAATGGGACAAACTTTTTTTTCAGGACAGGTAGGGAATACTCTAATATATTTCCAATCTGGGATTGGAAAAAGCTTCCAGGACTTTTATGTGAACAGGACTCGGCGCGATTGCCATTGATCAATTGGGGACGTGGCGCTGTAAATAAAGCCTCATCCTTTGTTGGGGGTGTAACCAACGGCAGAAACGGATTAGCCGTATTTGATTATCACAAGGAAAACCTTGAGGCAAAACGGGCATGGTTCTTTTTTGACAATGAGATAGTGCATCTGATTTCGGGCATCTCGTACACTGGCAAATCGGACCTCTATCAAACGATCAACCAGTGCTTGGCAAATGGGGAAGTGGTTGTGATGGGAAATAATAAAGCATCCCTTTTAGAAGGCGCATTCGATATATCCAAAAAACTGAACTGGGTACACCACGATTCAATTGGTTACTTTATCCCGGGAAATTTTACCGTAAATGTTTCCAGGGAAAATAGAACGGCCAGCTGGAAGGAAATTAACCAAAGTTATGATGATACTGTAACAAATGATGTTTTTACGCTTGGCATAAATCTGGGCAATAAAATCTCTTCTTCGGATTCAATCTGTTACTGCATTCTTCCCAATGTATCGGTCTCAGACATGGAAAATGCAAGCGAATTGATCCAGCATATTAAGATCCTGGCCAATAACAAGCACATGCAAGCGGTTCATCACGAGAAACTGAATCAGTATCATATTGCTTTTTATCAACCTGGTGAAATTAAGTTGAACGAGTCATTCTCTCTTTCAGTGGATAAAAGTACGCTTGTCATCATAGAAAAATCAGATGAATTTGCTTTTGATCTGTCTGTAGCCAATCCGGAAAATTCAAGGACCGATATTAATGTGGAAGTCGGTCTGAAAGTTGATTGCGATAACTGCAGATGGATCCAACAAAGAAATGTAACACAGTTCACCATTCCAGGGCTTGAAAATCCATTCGCCGGAAAAACTGTATCTGTAAGATTGAAGTCAACTGTTCCTGATATATTATAACTTCCAGCATTATGAAAACACTGATTAAAACTACCGTTTCTGCCGGCATAAAAATGTCTGTATGTTTTATTTTTTGGTGCCTGGTGATTTTTCCATCGTCCAGTGCTCAGACTTATGCCATCGGGGCAGATCTTTCTTTTATAAAACAGGCAGAAGATAATGGTTTTGCTTTCAAGAACCATGGGTATAACTGGATACGCTTAAGGTTGTTTCATACGCCGACACAATTGCCCAATGACATGGAATATACCATTGCATTGGCCAGGAAGGCCAAACAAATGGGGTTCAGATTCCTGCTCGATTTGCGGGAATGTTTGAATTTTACCGCAAATGAATACAAGAAAGACGTTATTGTTGTTGAAGCAGCATACAACTGGACACCCAGGGAATATATAGACAGAAATGCACCATTTCCAGAATCGCCTGAGGGGCAGCAAGAATTTTTGGAAGAAGTCAACAGGATCGTCTTAAGTGTTCCTGACAACAGGGGTTGTGGAGTTTTCTGGTGGGAACCTGCAGTATCAAGGAGAGGATCCAGGAGTTTTTTTGATGAGGAAGGAAATGCCTTGCCGGTGATCAACGTGTTTGACAAGTATACCAGAAACTAGACATGGCCTATGATCAGGCACCAGCACCTGACTAATACTGCTGACCGTCAGGCGGAATGTCTGCTCGTATTTGAATAAATATCTCACTGATAGATTTAATAAATGATCTAAAAGAAATGCCACATGGGAAAAGTTGCGATTATTACGGGTGCCAATCACGGTATTGGCGAGGCGATCGCTAAAGAATTGGCTGTCAAAGGTTACGGAGTCATCATCACCTGGCTGAATCCGGAGGATTATACTTACTCAAAGAATCAGAAAGCGAAGATGCGTCACACGATAGGAGGAAAAAGTAAGGCAGATCAGGTTGTTGAGTCAATAGTAAAAAAAGGAGGGAAGGCAGAGAGTATCGCTGCAGATCTCTCGCGTGTAGAAAGTATTCCTGCCATATTTAACTTTGCTGAAAAGGCATTTGGTCCAGTTGATTCACTGATAAACAACGCTGCCCATGCTGAAGGTAATGATACATTGGAATCCTGTGAGGCCGGGATGATTGACCGCACTTATGCTGTAAATATTCGGGCTTCCGTGCTCCTGATTAAGGAGTTTTTAAAACGTTATCGGATTTCCAAGCGGGAAAAAGGGGCTGTGGTCAACATTAGCACCAATGCTGCACAATATTTTGCCGGGCAGATTCACTACGGAGCAAGCAAGGCAGCGTTGGAGGCTTACACTCGCTCGCTTGCTGTGGAACTTGGCAAATATGGTATTCGTGTCAATGCTGTCGCTCCAGGCCCTGTTCACACCGGCATTCCAAAATCTTATATCAATCCTGAAACAGAAAAAATGTTGATTAAGAGAATACCCCTGGGACGATGCGGTCATCCCGATGACATTGCCCGGGCAGTCCGTTTCCTTGTTTCAGACGATGCCGACTGGATCACCGGCCAAGTATTGTGTGTCGACGGCGGGCATACCTGGGGCCGGTGTCTGTAATGAAACAAATGCAGATCATGCTGTACAGAGGTTTTTCCGCAACCTGACAGGGGATTTGCCGCCGGCAGGTTCCACCGCCCTACAAGTGGTTTCGGATTAAGCCGGAGAAGTATCAATGCAATGAGTGCTGGGAAGTGAGGCCTCAAATGGATTTATTGTCCGGAAATGAGGAAGGTGAAGCATATATTGCTGCAACAGAGGAAGCATTTCATGGGGGGAATGGTTGCTTTTTTTTGCATGAATCATTAGCATTGAATAAATTGTAAGAAAAACTCACGAAACAGAAAACAAAAATGGGCAATTTTCGAGCCAGCCGCCTTTATATATTGCTGATGGTGCTTCCTCATTTCATTTATGCACTTGCTGAAGAAGGTTCAGACGAATACCCGAAATGGCATCCAATGGAGATCCATTTCCAAGGGCCCCTTGCAGATGAAATGGATGATGATCCGAATCCTTTTCTGGATTATAAGCTACAGGTAATATTTACCTCACCGGATGGCAACCGGTACAACGTCCCGGGGTTTTTTAACGGAGATGGCAAAGGAGGTGGAAAAGGCAATGTCTGGACGGTGCGATTCAATCCGGATCAGGAAGGCAGATGGACCTATCTGGCCTCGTTCCGAAAGGGTAAAAACATCGCTGTCGAAATAAATATCACAGCAGGTCGGTCCGCCGCCTTCGATGGAGCATCAGGTTCGTTCACTATCCTGCCAACAGATCCTGGCTCTCCAGGATTTCTGAAATGGGGCCGGCTGGAATACGTTGGCGGACACTACCTGAAATTTGTAGACGGTCCCTATTGGATAAAGGGAGGAACCGATACTCCTGAAGATCTTCTGTCCTATGCAGATTTTGACAACACACCCAACGCGGGGCATCGGTACCAGGCGCATGAAGAGGATTGGCAGCAAAATGATCCTGAATGGAAGGAAGGCAAAGGGAAGGGCATTATCGGACTGCTAAATTATCTCGCCTCACAGCATGTGAACTCGATTTACTTTCTGGCGCAAAACATCGGCGGCGATGGGAAAAATGTATGGCCATTTGCCGGGAATATCAACCCTGAGGGCCATCCTGATAATGACAATATCCATTATGATGTCAGTAAGCTGCATCAATGGAATATTGTCTTTAGTCATGCACAGAGAAAAGAGATTTTTCTGCATTTCGTACTCAATGAAGCAGAAGAGATGAACAAACGTGAGCTGGATGAAGCTGAGTTGGGAATAGAGCGAAAACTTTATTATCGGGAGCTGATCGCCCGGTTTGGTCATCATAATGCTTTGCAATGGAATCTTTCCGAGGAATATGATCTGTTTCTTGATTTAAAACCCGAACGAATTCGGGAGTTTGCACAGTACATTATCGATGTTGATCCTTATGATCATCCTGTAACAGTCCATAACGAGGGTCGTGATCCGGATCCTAACTGGCTGCCATTTCTAGGAGACGAGCGTTTTAGCACAACTTCCCTGCAATTTTATGAAGGGAATGCAAAATGGGGGGAAAGGGTGGAAAAATGGCGTCGCTTGACCGAGGTTGCTGGTCGTCCTTTACCGATCAATCTGGATGAATTTATGATTTTGGGCCCGGCAAACCAAGCGCAGGTAAGAAAGGAAATGTTGTGGCCGACTTATCTGTCCGGAGGTCATCTCGAATTCATCCAGAAAGGATCTCTGGGAACCGAGAGTCTTAAAGATGTAGAACAAATGTGGCAATGGACTTGGTATGCCCGGCGTTTTGTCCAGGAGAATTTACCATTCTGGGAAATGGAACCGGATGACCTGGCCGTTGTCAATGGAACGAACGAACTGGGCGGTGTGCAGGTGTTTGCCAAACACGGGGAAGCCTATGCCATTTATCTGCCTGAGGCCGATCCTTCCGGTTCCCTGACCATGTGGCGGATTCAGGGAACTTTCCTGCAGAGATGGTACAATCCCCGGACTGGTGCATTTGAAGGAAAGCCGCGACGCTTTCAGGCCGGTGGTGTAGTATCTTTAGGATTACCGCCATCCGATCACCAGGAAGATTGGGTTACGCTTATTCAGAAGGAGATCGAGTGATATGAAAGACGTGGTATCATATTGTGGACTCATTTGCAAAGGGTGTCCAATTCTTTGGGCGACAAATGAAGAAAATGAGGAGTTGAAAGAGAAAATGAAGATTGAAATCTCAAGATTATGCAATGAGCTATATAAAACAGAATACTGTTCAGAAGATATTACAGATTGTGATGGTTGCCTGGCAGAGAATGGAAGATTGTTTCCAGGGTGTGTTAACTGTCAAATCAGGAATTGTGCCAGGGAGAAAAAAATTTCAAACTGTGCATATTGCGGCGAATACATCTGTGAAAAACTTGAAACATTCTTCAAAGATAATCCGGAATCAAAATCCCGCTTGGACTTTATCAGATCAGTGCTTTAAGGTCTGAATTGTTTGGAGAATAGCAATCAGGTAATCCAAAGAAATGTGAATTTAGAGCAGCATGATTAGCATTACGGATCATGTATTTTATCCACTTGACAGAAACCTGGATAACAGATTGTTGAACAGGCTGCGTCATTCAGAACTTGAGTTTATTCATGAATTATCCAACCTGTCGGAAAAATACAATATGATTTCTGAGATTGAGGGCGATAAAATGATCTGGAAAGACGGGGAAAATAACCAGCACCTGATTTTCATTTCAACATCAAAGCATTTGATATAAACAAACTTATCGAAGTTTACAGAGAAGCTAAACAAAATTCAAATATTCAAAATTTTATTTTTATCGATCAGGCACATACATTCAAGCAGGCTTATGACATATTCAGGTTGAATCAGTTAAGTTATATGCAGCACTGTAATCATTTCAGGATCAAAAAAATCAGACATAAAGCCCAAGAACTTAAGTTAACAGGTGAGAGTTTATATACCTTATTTAGCAGATTGAAACCGCATCAAAAATATCGATGGGGAAAATGTTTTGTCAATTAAAAAAAGCCATTGAATCATTGGAAGAGGAGTGTAAAAGAAGGCAGCTAAATCAAATTGTTGAAAATGAATACATCATCTGGATGAACCAGCGAAATGAAATCGAATGCATGATTTTGTTGGTTTATGATCCTTCCAATATTGATACATTTATAAGACTCTATTCAAGAATTAAGAAGGAGGATATCAAACTCACCTATTGCATAGTTCATCAAATCCCTGACGGTAAATATGAATTTGATATCTTCAGGATAACCGAAATGAGTTACCTGGAACATTGTAACCGTGTAAGGCCAAGAAGATGAAAAAAGACATAACAGTAGTAACATGGGATGCATAAAGTGCATATCAGTTTGGGTAACCTTGGTTGTCATGATCATTGGTTGTCAGGAATTAAAGCAAGATGCACCAATAGATGTGAAGGAATTAACCATCTCCCAAATTCATAAGGCTTATGAAAAAGGAACCTATAACAGTCAACAGCTCGTATCTGCCTTCCTAGCGCAAATTGAGGAGTACGATCGTAAAATTAACGCACTGACATTTATCAATCCGGATGCCCTTTCCCTGGCAAAACAACTAGATGTTGAATATCAAAGGACAAAGGTTTTCCGCCCACTTCATGGGATCCCTCTGATTGTGAAAGATAACATCAATACCAAGGGACTTCCAACTACTGCCGGATCACTGGCGCTTCAAGATTTTATACCGGATGAGGATGCTTTTATCATACAAAAACTGGTGAATGCAGGAGCCATCATCCTTGCTAAATCAAATATGGCCGAGTGGGCTTTCAGTCCAATGCATACGGAAAGTTCCACCACGGGCACAACCCGCAATCCCTATAACCTTGAGCATGTTCCTGCTGGATCGAGCGGAGGAACCGCTTCCTCGGTAGCAGCAAATCTTGGTGTAATCGGATTGGGCACCGATACCGGTAATTCAATTAGGGGACCTTCCTCCCATTGCGCTCTTGTGGGTTTCAGAACCACGCTGGGATTGATCAGTAGAAGTGCCATCATACCATTATTTTTGCGGAACGATGTGGTTGGACCATTGTGCCGGACTGTAGAGGATGCCACGAAAGTTCTTGAAATCATTGCGGGATTTGATCCGGCAGATCCCATAACCAAATATTCCGAGGCTAAAATACCTGATAATTACACCCAATTTTTAATCAAAGATGGTCTTCAGGGCTCCAGCATCGGTGTGCTTAGAGAATTAAGTAATGATCATCCAGACCCGGAAATAAAGAAATTATTTGAGAAAGCAATTCTGGATCTGGATTCACTCGGTGCACAGATAAAAGATCCGATATTCATTCCGGGTTTCTCGTCCTTAAGGCAAAATCAATGGTGTTCAGAATTCAGGAAAGACCTGGAAACCTATCTGGCAGAATATGTCAAAAATGACACCCTGAAAACTTTAGAAGATATTATCAAAGTTGGCTCCAGTTCTGAGTTCACAAAGGAACAATTGAAATTTTATGCTAACAGCAGTGGCAGGTACGAAAATCCTGACGTTGAATGTTTAGATGCATACACGGACGTACGTCGTATTGCCTTTCGTGAAGCTGTTGAAAAAGTAATGGATTCATTAGAGTTGGATGCCTTAATATATCCGTCCTGGAATAACCAACCTGCCAGCATTGATTCTTTCGAAGTGGAGTATAAAGGAGACAATAATCAGATCATTGCACCCCATACCGGACAACCTGCCTTTACCGTTCCGATGGGTTTTTGCAAAGACAATCTGCCTGCGGGACTTCAATTTCTGGGGAGAATGTATGATGAACCAATTTTAATCAGGCTGGCATATTCATATGAACAAGGTACAAAACACAGGGAAGCCCCCAAGATCAATTAAAAAAATGAAGATAACATGAAAAACATAACCCTGATAGAATTTGGTGTTACAGTATTGATGGCCATTTCTTTTACGAAAATAGACTGGAACGATGCAGGCAATACTACTGGAGAATTGTATATCCATTCGAATGCTAAAGACATTCTCTTAAATGTTTAACTATAACAACTTTGGATGAAAAAGTATCTGGTATTATCGTTTCTTTGGGTGATAAGTATCTCAGCTCAGTCTCAAAATAATATTATAACAACTGAAGCTGAATTTGAAACCACCTTAAACAAACCTATAAAGATTCAAAAAGTAGATAAGGGTCATTACTTTATAGATTTTGGCAGGGCATTTTTTGGAACGGTGTTGATGAATGCCAAGCACGGCCAGGATGCCCCCCTTACTGTTCATATGGGAGAAAAATTATCAGGTACCTGCAGGATTGACCGAAAACCCGGAGGTACGATAAGGTATCAGAATGTTAAACTGGAAAAACTAAATGCCCATGAATTATTGGTAATAGATCTTGTTCCTGATAAAAGAAATACAAATCCACCGGCAGTTTTACTTCCGGATTCGTTTGGCGTGATCATGCCGTTCAGGTACTGTGAACTTGAAAATCTGAAGATCCCCATTGAAGATATTAAAATCTGGCAAAGGGCTTTTCATTATAAGTTTTATGATGAATCAAGCCATTTTTCATCTTCTGACAAGGTCTTGAACGCCATCTGGGATCTGTGTAAGCATTCCATCAAAGCGACCAGTTTTACAGGGTATTATATTGACGGCGACAGGGAACGCATCCCTTATGAAGCAGATGCATATATCAATCAATTAAGTCATTATGCCGTGGACAGCGTTTATTCACTGGCCAGGAGAACAAACGAATATTTTCTGAAACATCCTACCTGGCCGACAGAATGGATTCTTCATACCGTTTTATTGTTTTATAATGATTACATGTACACCGGGGACCTGGATGTTCTTGAAAAGTATTATGATGTGCTTAAAATAAGGACCTTAATGGAGCTGGAGCGTGATGATGGCCTGATCAGTTCCAGATCAGCCAAAATGAATAATGAATTAATATTGAAACTCGGTTTTAAAAATCCGGAAACCCGGATCCGGGATATTGTAGACTGGCCGCCAGCCCAAAAAGATACGGGATGGAAACTGGCAACCGCAGAAGGTGAAAGAGACGGATATGAAATGGTAGAAATTAACACCTCCGTCAATTCATTCTACTATTATAATTTAAAATTGATGTCGGAAATAGCAGGATACCTTCAAAAACGTAAAGACTCTATCGTCTTTCTGGAAAAATCTGAAATGGTAAAAAAATCGATCAATCAAAAACTGTTTGATAAAACCCGGGGAGTCTACCTTGATGGTGAAAGTTCGGATCACGCATCATTACATGCGAATATGTTCCCTTTGGCCTTTGATCTGGTACCAGAGGAAAACCTGGAAACAGTTATCAGCTTCATCAAATCCAGAGGCATGGCCTGTAGCGTTTATGGAGCCCAGTACCTGCTGGAGGGATTATTCAAAAATGGTGGATCTGCCTATGCAACACATTTGATTAGAGATACAACCGGTGACAGGAACTGGTGGAATATGATAAGGATAGGGTCGACCATAACGCTGGAGGCCTGGGATATGAAATACAAGCCGAATATGGACTGGAATCATGCCTGGGGAGCTGCACCGGCCAATATAATCACCAGGCACATGTGGGGCATAATCCCTGAAAGTCCCGGTTTCCTTATTGCACAAATAAAACCACAGCTCGGCTATTTAAGCTTTTCTGAAATCAAGGTACCTACCATCAATGGATTTATTCATGCTGAATACAGATCCCTCAATGAGAATCACAAGATTTATAAGATTAAGATGCCGGAAAACATGAAAGGGCAATTCATAATCCCGGATGAGGTAGTTGAAGTTGTACTTAATGACAGGATTATCACAATGAATGGAGATTTATTGAAACTTGACAGTGGATTGAATATTATTGAAATAAACCAAAATCAATAATGAATACAAGAATCCTCTATGTGATCATCATAATCATTGTATTTCAATCGTGCATTAAAATCAAGCATAGTCCGTTAAGAGAACCGAATCCGGAAAGCATAGAAATAGCAGGATGTACAATATCATCAACCGGAGCTGTTTATATAAATATTTTCGGAATTATTAAAGCCGATTTCATATCCGCTGGTGTCAAAATAAAATCAGATGACATATTATTGTATATTGATCCATTGGTTACTGATGATACAGCAAAAGCAGATTACATTTTTATAACTCATAACCATCTCGATCACTTTTCCATGCCTGATATTCATAAACTTTCAAAACCGGAAACAATCATTATCGGACCGGAGCCAGTAACCAGAAAACTTAAAGGTAAAATAGTAAAAACGATTTCTGCCAGAGATACCGATTTCATTCCGGAAATGGAAGCATTTGAAAACATAACGGTTGCCATCATTCCGATAGGAGAAGGTAAAACAGCCATGAATCCACAGACAGCTTCAAAAGCTGCCAATCTGATAAATCCCAGGATTGTTATTCCGATCCATTATAAATTGGAGCAAAACAGGGGAAAGGAGTTTTTGGCATTGGTAGACAAGCATATTGAAGTTAAGTTTTTAAACTCACATTAAATTATTGCCACAACATATCACCGAGGACAGATGCAATATATACCATTCCATTTTATTTTCATTTTACTGGTGTTGTGTAAGCCATAGTGCTTTGGGCAAAATCCTGTTATAAAGGATATTGGCATGTCAGATCCCCATATACAGGTATTCCATGATACCGTCTATTTTTATTGCGGCCATGATTCAAGTCCTGATGATGTAACCTGGATTACGAAGGACTGGCGGGTTTTCTCCACAACTGACCTGGTTAATTGGATATCGGAGGGGACCATTTCACCAAAAGAAAATTACATGGATGATGCCAGCACTGACTACTGGGCTGGAGATGCGGCTACACGAAACGGAGAATACTATTTTTATTTTTCAGATAGAAAAAGGGGGATTGGAGTAATGAGATCTGAATCTCCCAAGGGTCCATTTATGGATGCCCTCGGTAAACCGCTTCTGTCACCAATACATGATCCGACAATTGTCATAGATGATGATCCAAATAAAACCCCATATATTATTTATGAACCCTATGAATGTGTTGGAGCTGTCGGGAACGGACATCATTTAAACGAATTTGCCCATGGAAGCTTTTTTATGTGGAAAGGGCAGTTTTATCACATCTGGTACTACCTCAGGAATGGCTATAAATATCACGAGTCCATTATTACCTACTGCCATTTCGATGAAAATGGCGCCATGGTTACTGACACAGATTTTTTAGATAAGCATTTTACCACGGGAGTTGGACAATATGATGCATCCTGGCCGGAAACTCAGGCAGAGTGGTACTACAAGATTTCACATGGTATTAAGAAAGAAGGAACCAGAAAAGATGGATTTGTGCTTACTGACATCAAGGATGGCAGCTGGGTGAAATTTGCCAATATGAATTTTGAGAGAAGACGCCGTTTGTTTGAGGCAAGCATATCTCTTTCTGGAGGAAACGGAAATATTGAGATCCGGGCTGATAGCCTGACTGGATCACTGCTGAGGGTTGCTACGATCTACCCGATAGTGAACCCGGATAACCATCAGGTTATATCATGTGAATTAGGTGGTGTCACTGGTAAGAGGAATATACTTGTGAAGTTTAACGGAGATGAGAAAAGCACTTTTAAATTTGATTGGTTTAACTTAACGGATTCAGTGAATAAGGTGAACATATATTGATGATCAATCTGAGATGCAATAATACTCGATATAACAAGGTAAAAAATCCGTTTTCGGACAAGATAATGACCCTGAAAGAAAAATTATGTTCATAATTGCAAGATCCTTTCTACTGGTTGGCCTCTTATTTTCTATCTCCGGAAATGCAGTCGCACAGAAAAACTGGAAGGAAATCATATCGGTTGAAGATTTATGTGAATCCTACCCTGAGACGATGAAAAATATGTTTGATGATTTCAACCTTAATTATCAGGGCCTTGAAAGAGTCAAAACGGCATTTAACAGTGGCAATATTGTGGATGCCTGCCATTATTTGTTAGCCTATTATAAAGATTGCAATACTGCACAACATTTAAGAAAAGAGCAACCTGCAAAAACAGACAATACCTTGGCCAGCGCGGACACAGTCCTAAATGATGTTTTTGTTATTCAGAATGTCAGGGGCCAGGTTCCCTACCGTGATGATGGCCATCGCGACTGGTATTACAAAGGGCCAAACAATGACAGAGAATGGGCCTGGCTCTCAAACCGTCACAGCCAGATCAACAGTGTACTTACCACCTATTTTAAAACAGGAAATCCTGAATATGCGAAATACATTGATTTGTTTTTACGGGATTTTATCATTGCAAGCATGCCTTATCCCGCTGTTAAAAGCAGAACTTCAGTATGGAGAGGTTTGGAAGTCTCATTCCGGGCGAAGGTCTGGTCGCGCATTTTTTATGGCCTGATAAACAGTGAATATTTATCCCCTTCCACTCAACTTTTGATTTTAAGCAGTCTGCCCGATCATGCGCATTATAATAGGCATTTCCATGGCGGTAATAATTGGTTGACCATGGAAATTTCAGCACTTGCAACCATAGCAACCGATTTTCCTGAGTATAAAGAATCCAATGAATGGCTTGAGTTTTCCATTGCCACAATGACAGAAAGCATGAAAGACCAGGTTTATCCCGATGGGGTGCAAACAGAACTCACGTCGCATTATCACAATGTTTCATTATATAATTTTGAATTATTCAAGATTATTTGTGACAATGCCAATAAAACGCTCCCTGAATTTTTCAACCGGACCATTGAGGATATGTATAGCTATTTGGCTCATGCTATGCGCCCCGATGGTTACCGTATTCTCAATAATGATGGCGATAGAGGTAGTGACCGTGATATTGTTATAAGTGCTGCAAAGAAATTCAATCAACCTGAGTGGGAATACATTGCTACAAATGGTAAATCCGGAACTGAACCTTTACACGGGCCATCCTATTTCTATCCCTGGGCAGGACAATTAATATCAAGAAGCGGATACGATGCAAACGCTCATTGGTCATTCTTTGATATCGGACCCTGGGGCAGCGGACACCAGCATAATGATAAGTTACATATTTCCATATCTGCTTACGGCAGGGATCTGCTTGTGGATGCCGGGAGATTTGCATATACCGGAGATGTAGCTCAGAAATTCAGGCCCTATGCACGTGGCAGTGCCGGTCATAATGTCATTCTGATTGACAGTAAGTGCCAGGATGCAGGTCCCACTCATGCCAAGGAACCACTGGATATAAGCCACTTTAAAATAACGGATGATTTTGATTATGCTTCAGATTCATTTGATCGTTTTATGGATTTGGATGGAGAGGTAAAACATATCAGATCTGTTTTTTATGTCCGCGGGGAATTTTGGGTGGTGGTTGATAGAATAATCACCGATAGACCAAGAAAAATCGATGCGTTGTGGCATTGGCACCCGGCATGTTTGGTAGAGAAAGATAATGTAACTGTCAAAACCAATAACAGGGAAGGTAACCTGGCTGTTATTCCGGTTAGTCAACAAAAATTTGATATAAGATTTATTCAGGGTCAGGAAGAACCTGAGATACAGGGATGGTACAGTCCTGAGTACAATATATTTGAGCCAAATATTGCCAGTTACTACAGCACAAATATAAGTGAGAACAGTACCATCGTATGGTTGCTTCTGCCTTCGGGAAAAAAGATACCAGAGATAGGGGCAGAAATCATATCTGAGAATGATAGCGAAGTCAAAATAAAGGTGAGATCAAAACAGCATAACTGGCAGCTTAATATCCCCTATACTGACAGTAGAGATGCAAAGTTGGCAAAGCATTGATGCTTACCGTGTGCTGAAACATCAAAACAGAATTCACATATATGAGAAATTTAAGTCTGGTAATTGTTTTCACTTTTCTTACTGTATGTATCTTTGGGCAAATTGAAGAGCATGCTGTTGTTGACAGCATTTTTGCCGAATGGAATAAACCGGATGTTCCTGGTGGGGCATTGGGAATCATAAAAAATGGAGAGTTAATCTACGCCAGGGGATATGGAACAGGTGATCTGGAACATGACATCGCCATAGAGCCATCATCTGTCTTCTACACTGGATCTGTTTCAAAACAGTTTGTGACTTTCTGTGCTTTATTGCTTGAAGAACAGGGAAAATTGAGTTTGGATGATAAAATTCAAAAGTTCCTGCCTGATTACCCCGAGTATGAAACACCCCTGACCATAAGACATTTTATACATCACACAAGTGGTGTTAGGGACTATTTCTCACTCATGTATCTTATGGGTAGGAATTATCTCGACCACATTAAACCAGATGAGGTTTATGAAATTATTAAAAGACAAAGTGTATTGAATTTCTCTCCAGGAGAGCAATACATGTACAGCAACTCATGTTATTTCATGCTGGCCATGATCATTGAAAAAGCAGCTGGTCAATCACTGAAAGAATTCGCTGAGAAAAATATTTTTCAGCCTCTGGAGATGAACAACACCTTATTTTATGATGATAATACCGATATCATCAAAAATCGTGTCTTCAGCTATGCCAAGTCGGCAGATGAAGATAGATTCGATAACCTGATAATGAGATTTGATCTTGTTGGATCCGGTGGTATGTATTCCAGCGTTGAAGACCTGTACTTGTGGGACCAGAACTTTTACAATAATAAATTGGGAAGGGGCGGGCAGGAGATTATTCAGAAAATGCATGAAGAAGGAATTCTGAACAATGGAGAAAGCTGCGGCTATGCTTTTGCTTTGGATATTGGAACATACCATGGATTGAGAACAGTAGGCCATTCAGGGTCCCTTGCCGGCTATCGGGCTCAATTATTGAGATTTCCTGACCAGCAATTTTCTGTTATTATACTGGCGAATCGGTCTGATGCTAACCCAGCAGAAAAGGCTTTAAAAATAGCGGATATATTTCTTCGGGATGACTTTATCAAGGAAGGCATAGCTGAGGAAATTGAACCTGAAATATATGAAAATGACCGGGAAGAAGTAGAAGTTGAATGGGATACCCCAAGCATCGCATTTGATGAATACGGTGGTAATTATTACAGTATTGAGCTGAATACTACTTATGAGTTATTTGTTGAGGATGAAGCTTTAAAAGTAAAGATTGGCCATTTTGAGCCAATAACCCTGGAAGCATATGATGTGGATCAGTTTACAGTTAAAGGAGAGGAACTTCTATTTCGGTTCAGGAGAGATGCAAAGCATATAATCGGGTTTGAACTTGATGCCGGGAGCATAAAAAACTTAATGTTTATAAAGGAATATATCTCAGCGGTCAAATGATAAACACCATTATTTCAGGTGTTTGTACATTGTTATTCTTCCTTTTCTGTGAATTTATCTTTTATAAGAAACCATACGATGAAAGACATAATAAATGGCTTAAAGTATTTCGATATTGTTCAAAGGAATATCGGAATATTTACCAAAGAAGAACAACTTAAACTCAAAAATAGTACAGTATTGATTACTGGAACCGGAGGGATTGGAGGCCCATTAGCAGAAGTGTTAGTACGGATGGGAATCGGTAAATTAATACTTGCTGAATTTGACTCATACTCAGTATCGAATTTAAACAGGCAACTTCCTTCAACCGTAGAAGATATTGGAAAACATAAAGCCAAAGTCTTGGAATCCCATCTAAAAAAAATTCATCCTTATTCAGAGATTGTGGTTATCCCGGAAGGAGTAACAAAGAATAATGTCGATAAACTGGTAAAACAGAGCGATGTAGTATTACAGCTAATGGACAGTGCCATGACAATGGTATTACAGGAAGCATTGAAGAGGAATAATAAAATAGGTTTTACAAGTGTGCCCTTATTAAATGAAATAATATTTGTTTCCTTTCCTCCAAAAGGAACTTATTTTAGGGATATATACCCGTACGAAATTGATGAAAGAAATATCGACAAAAGTAATGATGATTATCGCACCTTTGCTGAAGTTATGTCCAGAAAGAAACTCTTAGTAAATGACTACTTTCCTGTAATATGTGCTGGTACATTTGTTTCTACAGGAATGTTGGCTTATCAGGTTGCTTACTATCTGGTTGGTGAAAAAATCATTTTTCCAGCATTCCCAGCACATGCTTTACTTGACACCCATAAAATGAAACTACATGTAAAATATAAATATTTAAAATATTTTTATAATACTATTTTATCCGTATCATTTATTAAACGCCTGATATTAAGATCTATAAAAAGAAAAATAGAAAGAAAAATCAAGTAATCTGTTCACAAAAACTGCCTGACTTAAAACAGTATTATTGAAATAAATGCTGACGCTTGTCAACGCACAACGGTGTGTATATGAAACGTTCTGTGGCATTTAAAAAATGATAAACATGCAGAAGATATTTGGTTCATTCTTAATCGTATTTGTTAGTACTGTCAGTATTGCCCAGCATAACCAGGACCTGCCATTGATTGATATTTCGCAGGAAACCCATCGTCATGTTGTAATAGCTGCCGGAACTGAGGATATTTATCAGGGGCATCCTACGACTGTATTAATGGAAGACAAAAGAACCATTTTTTGTGTCTGGAGTATCGGTCATGGAGGCCCTGCGGGACCCATGGCGGTTAGCCGGAACGGTGGAATAACATGGGAGAGAATAGATGATCGCTTACCGGCAGGATTTAAAAACCATATTAACTGTCCGAGCATTTACAGGCTGATGGATATGAATACCGGCATTGTCAGGCTTTGGGTTTTTTCAGCACAACCCAATATGCCGAGAATCATGAGCGAGGATGGTGGAAGAACGTGGACTGAATTGCCTCCCCTGGGTTTTGAATGTGTGATGACCTTCAGTAGCATTATCAGGTTATCGGATGGGAATTACCTAGGATTCTATCACCGAAGAAAGGACTCAACACTGGTTGTTCTGCAAACAAAGACAAATGATGGAGGATTGACCTGGTCAGCACCCAGGGTTGTCACCGATGTTGTCGGCAAAAAACCTTGTGAGCCTTTTGTATTTCGTTCCCCCAGCAACAAGGAATTGTGCTGTTTGATGAGAGAGAATACACATACGGGAAAAAGCCTTATGATGTTCAGTCCTGATGAGGGTGAATCCTGGGGTGATCCCGTTGACACACCCTGGGGTTTATCAGGAGACAGGCATATGGGATTGTACACCAAAGATGGACGTCTGATAATTGCCTTCCGGGATATGGCTCCCAACAGTCCCACCAGGGGACATTTTGTTGCATGGGTCGGCACCTATGAGGATATTAAAAATAGTAACCCCGGGGAATACCGGGTGAAGCTGCTACACAGCTATGCAGGAAGAGACTGCGGTTACCCCGGCATGGAACTGTTGCCGGATGGCACCATTATCGCAACAACATATATCAAATACAGGGATGATAGCTGCAAACATTCTTTGGTCAGTACGCGATTCAATATACGGGAAACAGATGCCAAAAACGCCAAATACCTATTGGATCATAGTAAATTGAAAGATGAAAAGCCGCTTTTCCATACCCAGGTACTTTACAGATCAGATACCCCTGGGTCAGCCAGGGGACCCCACATCATAGTTTCTCCGGATGGGACCATCCTGGCTTTTGGCCGGGGGTGCAGCTCCATCAGAAAAAGCAGGGACAAGGGTAAAACCTGGTCCCCTGAAGAAGACCTTGGATTCAAGGGGCAGAATGTGATCATTGATGATGTAACAGGTGATATATTGATCATTTCTCCTGATAAGGGAAATCCATGCCTCTACAGAAGCAGTGATAACGGCAATAAATGGGAAAGGGAAGCCATTGCAATCAGACGCAATACCATGAGGCATGGGACGGGGGATGTCCCGATAAACATAGCTTCCATGGAGACCGGTATCACCCTGAAATATGGAGAGCATAAAGGACGATTGCTCATTGCCGGGCGAATCCAGCCGCCATTGGGGAATAATGACCAGGAATACTGGATGTATAATTATAATACCGCCATGTTCAGTGATGACCGCGGTAAAACATGGCAGGTAAGTGAAGGCATTATGAGTGGCACCGGTGAAGCGGCCCTGGTGGAATTGTCTGACGGCAGGATTTATTACAACTCCAGATCTCATATGTCCATTGACCACAGGCGACGGCTCGCATGGAGTTACGATGGAGGATACAGGTTTGTGGACTGGCATGTATCTGATGATCTCTTTGAAATTGGCGAACCATTCTATTTCAAGTATGCAACCAGGCCAAGTTACGGATGCAGAGCCGGGCTGGTGCGTATGCCGGACGGCATGATTCCTGCAAATGATGTATTGGTCTACAGTTCACCGGATTGGACAGGAGGATGGCGTTATCAAATGACCGTCTGGGCTTCCTTTAACGGATCTGCCACATGGCCTGTTAAACGTCTCATAGATGCGAACCTCAGTGCCTATTCATCTTTGGCAGTGGATAAGGATGGAACGGTCTACTTACTTTATGAGGGTGGAGAAAATCAGCTGTATGATGAAACCAGTGTGGCCGTATTTAATCTAAAGTGGTTACTTGAAGGAGAAGAGTACTGATCTCGAATCAGAGATCCTTATTTGGCATTCAATAGAAAAACTCCTATTATAGTTGGTTATCAGTAATTATTCATAAAAATGAAAAGGATCCTGAAAAGACAACATTGCCTTATCTTTGAAATTGCCCTAATACTTTTAATAAATCCTGTAAATTCATTTTCGAAGGATATTTTATTTGGTGATGCCGGGGTAACGGACACCGTGGTAAGTGAAATCGTAAATGATTTTCTTTCAGCAGTCAATGCTGGTGAGAGAAAGACCATGCAGGATTTTATCTTGATGCATTATGACCAGAATGCTCTCAAGAGAATCCCATTGTTCGCGGTGGTAAATTTAAACCTTGGATTTTATTACGAAACAGGAGGATTGGGTTATGAATTGCTCGATATACTTCCATCAGAAGAAAATCTGATTTCAGCCGAACTATACAATGAATTAACGGATGCTAAATTGATTTTAAAAATTCCAACCTCAGGTGCCCCACTTCATAAAATCAACAGGTTCATTACGACTGAATTAATGTCAGCCTCAACCAAAGAAAGACAAATGAAGCAGTTAAGCGACGATGAAATTATCATACGAATACAAAAATGCTTAAAAAAACTTGATGAGGATGAAGAGTTTTCCGGTACTGTACTCGTTGCTAAAAATGGAAAGATACTTTTGGAAGAAGCCATCGGCATGGCGAGCAAATCCTATGAAGTACCCAATAAAATAGATACTAAATTTAATATCGCTTCAGTAGGAAAGATGTTTACCGGTGTGGCTGTTACACAACTGGCTGAGCAAGGAAGGCTGTCATTCGATGACCCTATTAATAAATATGTATCAACCGAGTGGTTAAGTCCGGAATTAAGCGAAAAAATACAAATTAAACATTTATTAACTCACACATCAGGTCTTGGAGACTATTTTCGAGATGCATATACCCAATGTAAAATACATTTCTTTAGAGACCTGGAGGATTACAAATCATTGATTGTTGATGATACGCTGATTTTTGAACCGGGAACAAGATTTTCGTATAGCAACACGGGCATGTTACTCCTGGGAGTAGTTATTGAAAAAGTCACCAATGAAAAATACTTCAATTATTTGAGAAAGAACCTCTTTGAACCCGCTGGAATGATCAATACGGATGGTTTTGATAAAGACAGCCCGGTTATAAACAGAGCTACCGGGTATTCCAAGGTATATGAAAATGGTGATGTAAAATGGAATAATCATCAGTTTACCCGAATAATGAGGGGCAGCCCATCCGGAGGTATTTATTCAACGGTTGAAGACCTGTTGAGATTTGATATTGCATTAAGGTCAAACAAATTGTTGTCAAATGAATATATGGAAATATTATTGAAAGGAAGACCGGAATTAAACGCTTCTTTTCACGGATATGGTTTCTTTCATTCTAATGGCGTTGCAGGCCGCGAAGCATCACACAGCGGTGATGGTCAGGGTATGAACTGTCATTTCAAAATGTTTCTTGACTCAGGATATACATATGCCGTACTTGCAAATTACAGCCAGCCATCAGCAAATATTGTGGCAAATGTAATTGATCAATTAATTTCAGGCAGTGTTGTAACAAAATAATCTTACATACAATTTGACGGCGAATGAATAGGGAGATATACTTCATTTTTACGGTTAACTAAGTCATGTATGTATTGAAACCGATATCATTGATTCTTCTCACAACAATCAGCTTTACCGGGTGTCATCACAAAAATGATGTCGCGTATACTTCTTCCGATACCTGGCGACCATCATATTATGTTTCAATAGATGGTTTGTGGAGATGCACTCCGGAAACATCCCTGAAATTCCCGAACGGCTCGTTGGAACCAGTAATCAAAATCAGCGGAGCCATATACAGAAATTTGACAGTCCAGGGTTGTTTTTTATGGGACAGCCGTTATTATGATGAATGGGAATTGTCTGATATACAGTTTGATGACTCAACAAACCAGCTGACGGTGATAGATGGCAACGGAAATAAATATGCCGGCGTCGTGGATGAGAATATGCGAACAATCATCGGATATGTTTATTCAAATGATCCAAACAACAGTGTTCCGGAAGACAAGCTTGACTTTATCCGGGCTGATTCGATTCATGCAACCCGACTGTTTATGCCTCGCATTCCTGATTTAAATGGAAGTATAAAATATGTTTACCACCAACCCGAGCAAAATGAAGATGGCTGGCAATCTGCCCCTATTTTTCAGTTTACCACTGACTCCGCAGCTATCTATGACCTGATGTCAAGGCTGATCAGGCAGGATTACGGGCATTTGGAATCCTTGATCATTATCAAGGATGGGAGACTCATACTGGAAGAATATTTTTATGGTTATGACCGTTCACAAATTCATAACATACATTCCTGCACCAAGAGTATTACTTCTTTGCTTCTTGGCATAGCCCTGGAGGGTCATGATTCCATGAATGTCGACCAATCCATATTCACTTTTCTCCCACAATATGATTCTTTAAAAACTGAAGAAAATGAACAGATCACCCTGAAACATATTTTAACGATGACAGCTGGATTTCTTGAGGAAGAAGATCTTGAGGAACATGAGACCGATGATCTGTTTCAATATATCCTCAGCCTGCCCCTGGTGTCGAAACCTGGTGAGAAATTCAAATACAGTAATGACTGCTCTAATCTTCTCGGAGGCATCATTTACTCACTTGAGGGTAAGCAAGTGGACGCCTATGCTGAAGAAAACCTCTTTGGTCCACTGGGTATCTCACATTATTACTGGGAATCTGAGAATGGTGTACCTCACTGTCACAGCGATCTGCATTTACTCCCCAGGGACATTGCCAAGATCGGTCTGTTGGTCCTGAATGATGGGAAGTGGCGGAACAGACAGGTCGTTCCAAAAAAATGGATTTATGAATCTACAAAGCCTCATGTACAGGAAAGTATTTATTATGATTATGGTTATCACTGGTGGCACCGTTCAAAGGAAAATATGCCCTGGTGGGAAAGATCGGATATGGGAACGAGGGATGAGAAGGATAAGATAATAGCACTGGGATATGGTGGTCAATACATTGTGATCATCAGGGATCTGAACATGGTTGTGGTGACCACCGCATCGGATTATGGCAATGGCAGGAAAGCACGAAGTAAAATCCCCATGGTGGTAGAAGAGATTATTCCCATCTTTCTGGAGATATGACACTAAAACAGATCGAAAAATTCCAATGGGCAGCTGTCCCCTCATACTGCGGCGGATTATCTAAAATGTAGGCGATATCCATGATGTACATTTGTCTCCCCAGTCCCTCATGGGTAGCATCGATTGACATTGGCTTTCACCTCGGCCAGTTTTTGAGCCATTTCTCCTGATCCGTCATCTTTGAAAAGACCGAAATAGCGGCCTTCCAGTATGGTATTGTCGTCCTGCCATACATGGTGGCTGGGATTGTCAAAGAAGTAGCAGACATCTTGCCCGGTCGCACAACCTGCCAGGTTTAAAAGTATATGATCCAGTTTCTCATTTGATTTCCTCCTAATCATAAATACAGATTTGGCCCAGGGATCAAAAAGACTGCGATATGGCTGCTTGTCATTTATCAGACCTCTGCAAAATAAATTAATTGCTAAAGAGTTACAAAAACATATATGGTACAGACATCCTAAATTACTATTTTCAGAATTTAATTTGCGACGATGCCATGAAAGTGCATTATTACAATAACAAAACGAAAAACATACGATGCCAGCACGCAAACCAAAAACAATCGATGAATATATAGCTGAATTTCCTGGGGAGGTACAGGATATTTTAAAAAAAGTGAGAGAAACAATACGTAAGAATGCCCCTGATGCAGAAGAGACTATTAATTATCAAATTCCAACTTTTAAGCTAAATGGGAATCTTGTCCACTATGCAGCGTTTAAAAAACATATTGGATTTTATCCAAGCCCAACCGGAATAAAGCGGTTTAAAAATGAGTTAACTGACTTTGAAACTTCCAAAGGTTCGATAAAATTTCCCTTCAATAATCCGGTTCCCTATGACCTGATTGCAAAAATCACAAAATTTCGAGTCAGGGAACAAAACTCAAAAAAAAACAAACAAAGTCAATAAGGTGGTAATATAAAGAACACTCAAAAGGTATTAACAATATTCATATGAGGTATTGGGACAAAAAAGAAAAGCTATGTAAATACGCAGGTGGTGTGAGGCAGTTCTTCCCTCTAGCCAGTGATCAATTGGTGTTGATCTCAAGAATCATTGAGAAATTCAACCCTGAGATCAAAACTTTTCTGGATCTAGGCTGTGGCGATGGATTTCTGGGACATTTCATCCAAAAAAAATTTCCGGAAGCATCCGGAATATACTTGGATATATCAGAAGAAATGATCAATAAGGCCCGAAAAAAGGTTACTGATCAGAAATCTGAATTCATTGTTACGGATT